>Ga0192244_10051_pt1 | contig 49043 bp, 43 predicted proteins | sample Koala_Koa27_L3_FD_131234 | JGI IMG/M metagenome (GOLD analysis project Ga0192244, IMG submission 131234) | Enriched cells from koala feces incubated with labeled cellulose particles, San Francisco Zoo, California, United States - Koala_Koa2-7_L3 ... | reverse complement strand
TAAATTCGACAGCAGCAAACCGTCGGAGTTTGCTCCGCATCCGATATATGATCTCTATGGCGAACCTATGGAAAAAAATCAGGCCAAGGCCCATCTTAATCTCGACCGCGACACCGATTACTGTCTTTTTTTCGGTTTCATAAGAGATTATAAGGGTTTGGATATTCTTATAGACGCTTGGAGATTATTAAAAGACAAGGGAATAACCGCAGATAAAAAACTACTTGTAGCAGGAGAATATTACGGCGATAAAGAAAAATACAAAGAACAGATAAAAGTAAACGGACTCGAGAACGATATCGTTTTATACGATAGCTTTATAAATGATGAAGACGTAAAATATTTTTTCTCTGCATCCAGCCTGCTGGTTCAGCCATATAAAACGGCTACCCAAAGCGGTGTTACACAAATAGCTTATCACTTCGACCTTCCCATGGTAGTAACGGACGTAGGGGGATTAGCAGAATTGATCCCTGACGACAAAGTCGGATATGTGACAACACCGGATGCCCCGCATATTGCCGTAGCCATAGAGAAATATTTTCTGCTTGAGAAAGAAAACGAATTCAGGTCAAACCTGAAAACCGAAAAAAAACGCTTCAGCTGGGAGAACATGACTGATAAAATTGAAAACCTGTATGAAAAAATCTCACGATAAGATATACATAGCCATCGCAGGTAATATCGGAAGCGGAAAAACGACCCTGACCCGGATTCTCTCCGAGAAACTCGGTACAGTATCCGCACAGATGGATAATGACAATCCTTATATAGAGGATTTCTATGAAGATATGCACAGATGGTCGTTCAACCTGCAGATCTATTTTCTGGGCAAACGACTTCAACAATCAATCGACTTGCAGAACCTCAATGAAAATATCATACAGGACAGGACTGTTTATGAGGATGCTTATATTTTTGCAGACAATCTTCATGCGTCCGGATTGATGAGCACCAGAGATTTCAACACTTATATGGAAATTTTCGAGATATCATACGGACTTCTCAAAACGCCGGACCTGCTTATTTATCTTAAAGCGGACGTTCCCACTCTGATAAGCCAGATTCAGAAACGCGGGCGGGCTTATGAAATGTCTATACAGGAAGAATATCTTGAAAGCCCGAACGAACGTTATGAAAACTGGATAAATAATATTTACAAAGGCGAAGTTTTAGTAATCGATATAAATGAAAAGGATTTCATACTCAATCCGGACGTGATCGACGAGATAATAAACGATATACAAAGATTAATACCGGGCAATGAGTAACAGCATTACCATTCCGCAGGCATTCATAGACAGTTCCCTTTCGCACATGGAAGAGGAGGAAATGAAACGATTCCTGGGATCGCTGGATAATCCTTCGCCGGTATCGGTCAGGGTAAACCCATATAAATTAGACAGCAAACCCTCATTAAACGGGGTACCATGGAGTAAATACGGTTTTTTTCTCGACAACCGCCCCCATTTTATTACCGATCCGTTCTTTCATTCGGGGATTTATTACGTACAGGAATCCGCTTCGATGTTTATCGAACATCTTTACAATCACATATTTTCAGATGCTTCTCCCTTGAAGATACTCGACCTCTGTGCGGCTCCTGGTGGCAAGAGCACCCATATTTCTTCGCTGGCAGGACCCGGGAATCTGGTGGTATCTAACGAAGTTATTAAACCGAGGGCTGGTATACTTAAAGAGAACATAATTAAATGGGGACTCGGAAATACAATCGTTACGAACAACGACCCCCGGAATTTTAACGCACTCCCCGAATTTTTCGACCTTATTATTGCCGATGTTCCCTGTTCCGGGGAGGGTATGTTCAGAAAAACTCCTGAAGCTCGCTCGGAATGGAGTCCGGGAAACGTAGATATGTGCGCGTCGAGGCAGAGAAGGATAATTTCGGATATCTGGGGTTCGCTCAAAAAAGGAGGGATATTAATATACAGCACCTGCACATTCAACCAGACTGAGAACGAAGAGAATATCGGATGGATCACGGAAGAATACGATTGCGAACATATAGAAATCCCTTCGGTTCCCGAATGGAACATATCGGAAGGAGAGGTTAACGGACATCATACCTTCAGGTTTTATCCACACAAAACAAACAGTGAAGGATTATTTGTCTGCGCCCTTGGAAAAAGCGGCGAACATAAATTACTGAAGGAAAAAAAGAAAAAACAGAGCGGGAATTATACTCATGTGTCCAAAGATAAGATCAGGAATCTTTCGGAATGGGTCGAACAACCGGAATACATGACATTCTATCAAAGAAACGACGGGACCATTCACACTGCTTACAGGAATATTTTCGATGAATCGCGGGAAATTATGAATAGCCTGAATGTGATCTATTCGGGTGTGGAGATGGGGAAGCTTTATGGGAACGAACTTAAACCGTCGCATTCGTTGTCGCTGTTTCACAGTGTTAATACGGACAGGGTTCCCGGAACTAACCTCGATCTTGAGGCTGCTGTAAATTACCTGCGCAAGAACGATGTCGATCCGAAATTATTTGCGGAAGGTATAAATATGGTAGCATACAACGACAAACCGTTAGGATGGATCAAACGGATAGGCAATCGGTGCAATAATCTGTACCCTAAGGAATTGAGGATAATAAATAATGAAATAGGAATAAATAAGGACAGTTTTTTATAATCTGTCCTTATTTATTTTATTATTTATTCTTTACTCTTTTATAAGCAGCAAGATGTCCGCTTATGACCGAGGATGAGAACCCTTTATGTTCCAATTCATTAAGACCGGCAATAGTGATTCCTCCGGGGGTACACACTTTATCGATGGCTTCTTCCGGATGTATGGGACTGTTAAGCAGTAATCTTGATGCTCCGGCAACAGTCTGTGCAACTATGAGTTCGGACATGGGCGCAGTGAGACCCATTTCTACTCCGGCGACCATAGCAGCCCTTATATACCGAAGAGCATAAGCCAAACCGCAAGAAGCGCTGACCATAGCAGCACCCAGAAGGTTTTCATCTATCAATACTGCTTCTCCTACCGTCTGGAACATCGAAAGAATTTTTTCCGATGCAGAATCTTCAATAAATTTCTCGCAGGAAACAAATGTTATGGATGCCATATATTCTGCCGCGATATTAGGGATTGCACGGAAGCATAGTTTTTCTTTTCCGAACGCATCCTGAATTTCCGACAGCGTCATTCCAGCGGCAATGGATACGATCAGCTGTCCTGTTTTTAGTGAATGCGCAATCTCGGACGCGACCATATTAATCAGATAAGGCTTAACAGCAAGAATGATTATTTCGGCTCCAGATACCGCCTCGATATTATCGGAAGTTACGACAGTTCCGATACTGCTGAATTTATCGCGGATGTCAGGATTTTTATCTGCGACACATATTTCGTTTAACGCGTACTTTCCCGATTTCAGGAATCCAGCTACGAGCGCTCCACCCATATTGCCTCCGCCTATTACAGTAATTTTTTTCATAGAACTTTTTTAAATTGTCTTTCTATTGTGTATAGCATGCCCTATAGTAAGCTCATCGGCATATTCGAGTTCATCTCCGAACCCGATCCCACGGGCAAGGGTCGTGATCTTTAAATCTTTAAATTCACTTAGTTTACGGCAGATATAGAAGGCGGTAGTCTCTCCCTCCACCGAAGTCGAAAGAGCCATTATAACTTCTTTTATCCCACCTCTCGAAATATTATCCGCCAGCAGGTCTATTTTAAGATCCGAAGGGCCGATACCCTGCATAGGTGATATAATACCACCCAAAACATGGTAAAGGCCTTTATATTGTTGGGAATTCTCGATAGAAATTACGTCTTTGATATTTTCGACTACGCATACCGTGCCTCTATCCCTTGAACTGTCGGCACAGATTGGGCATATATCTCCGTCCGAAAGATTGTTGCAATGGACGCAATATTTTATCTCGTTGCGGAATCTCGTAATAGTTTCCGAGAAGATGGCTACCTCTTCTTTATCGGTACGCAGAAGATGAATGGCTAACCTCATAGCTGTGCGCTTCCCTACTCCGGGCAGTTTCGAAAGTTCGGCAACGGCATCGTTTAAAAGTTTGGACACGGGTTTTATATTTAATCTATCAACTCTATTGAATTACGGTTTATCCATCCTTTATTACCATCGGCAATGGTGATCTCTCGCCATTCCCCCAGCCTGTCGGCAACCCTGACTTTAGTACCTTCATGAAGGATAAAAAGATCTTTACTATTGTTATCGGGAGAACTTTTCACGGAAGCGGATGACGATATTATGACTGCGTATCCGGGATTTTCTATACCGTTCCTGATCCGGGTAGAGAAAACTGTCGAAAATATAAACATTACAGCGGATATTATACCGATATAGAATCCTGATTTTCTCAAGGCGATCCTACATGACAACAGGAACAAGATGACGGATATCAACATAACGGCAAACATTACCACGCTTACTACCGCCCACATATTGGAACTCAGACCGAATTGTATCGATCGGATCCATTTTCTCAGAAAGAATTCGGGGAGGACTTCTATCCTGTCCTTCACGTAGCTGTTGGCCAATTCCAAATTATGCGCAGTATCTTTATCGCCCGGAGACTGAAGAAGTGCTTTATTATAGTATAACACTGCTTTACCGGTCTGGCCGTTTTTAAAATAAGCGTTACCGATGTTATAATAAAGTTTATGGCTTACATATTCTTCACGGACTATAGAATCGTATAGATTTACGGCCGTACCGTACTCTCCTGAAGCATACGCATCGTTGGCACGCGTCCACAATTCGTCCGTACCGGCACCTTTAACCAAAAATACCGATAAAATAATTACCAAGGATGATATTATTCGTTTTACCATAATTTTCAGATTTTAGCCTCAAGTTTTGAAATAGTATCCACAGCAGAATTATAAATGTCCCCTATTGTAATATCGGACACTGGAGCATACCTCGCAAATTCACTGTCCGAAATAATTTTTATATATCTGTCAATAAGAACCTCGTCGATCCCTCTTCCGGATAACTCGTTCTTTATGTTATCCTTCGACAGTTCCGCAACCGGAATATCGAGCTTATCGCTCATATATCCCCACATTGCTTTGAGCATCTCCTCATAAAATCCCTGCTCGTTTTTAGCAAGCATATTCTTTTCGGCGTTCTTCAATCTTTTCAGTGCGATCTTTTGAGCCTTTTTATTACGTACCAGTTTTGTGTTGCTGTTGAATTCTATTTTTTCCCTCAAATATATCAATGAACAGATAAAACCGCACAGCAGCAGGAATAAAGTAAGGAAGTACGGAAGAGACCAGATGAAGAATGAACGCCGGGTTCTTAAATCCGGCGATCCTGTCCGGATATACCGTATATCATTGTCGAGGATCCGCAGGTCCTCTTTCGTTCCGCTGATTATTCCCGGAGTACTTTGACCTTCCTGTCCTGTTCCTGTAATATTCATACTGACTGCCGGTATCGTTACTGTCTCGTACTGTTCGGTCGTAGTATTGAAAAATGTAAAATTAACAGCATCGATAGTGAATCGGCCTTCCGCCCTGGCGATAAAAGGAATAGTGAAAGTTTTACTTCCGGATATATTGTTTCCCTGCGTCCTGTAGTCCTCATTGGTCCTCACGCTGTACTGCTCGAAAGAAGATGGCATAGTAACTTTGGGTGCGTTCACGGTCGGCAGGTTACCGGTGCCGGATATCGTAATTATATAATTTCCGGACTGGTTGGCGGCGATTTCCGTTTCAGCAATACCTCCTGACAAGGCGAAATTACCCACTGCTCCGTTAAATCCGACAGGGGCTCCGGCGGGGAGTTCTTTTACATTTATCCTGACAGGCTGGGTTGCAAGATCTTTTCTTATTTGCTGCACCGACGGCCCCCCTCCGAAGAAGTCATCAAAGATCGATTGTCTTCTGTTCTGCGTGACAATCTGGGCAAGGGCGGTTATAGACATGGGTTCGACCACGAGTTCACCGGCTTGCTGCGGATAGAGAAGATACTCCTTGAGAACCACGGCTTCATACACTTTATTATTGTATGTTTCCTGTTTACCGTTGTCATTGACATCTATCTCCTGCGTCCAGAAATTATTGAACGCGGGCATTTTTACGTTATCTATACCGCGCAGGGATGCACGGGTAAGAAGTTTGAATGTTACCCTTACAGGCTGTCCTTTATAAACGTTTCGCGAACTGACATTGGCTATCAATAAAATATCGTCGCTGGCAAGTGTTGCGGATTGATTCTGGGATGCTACGGATGAATTCTGGCTCGGCTCCGCGCTCCCTCCTCCTGATACAACCTCTATTATTCTCGATTTGGTGGAGTATTTCTCCCCTTTTACTGTTATTTCGGCAGGGCCTATCGTTACATTTCCTGTTTCAGTTGCCTGAAGCACGAAGACATACGTGTAACTTTCTTCACGGGTCACACTACCGTTTATTATATTTACCGATTGACCGGTAGAGATAGTAGGTCCTGCGATAACATTAAATCCTTTAAAATCCGGAGGTAAAAAATCCTGTGGTTTGGCATTGCTTTTAAATTCCACTTTAAAAGCAGATCCCACTTCCACTGCATTTGGTGCTCCGATTTCGAATGTAACCTGAGCAAAAGAATTTATTGTCAGAGCAAAGAGAAAAATAATTAATAATAAAACCTTCTTCATATTACACGATACGATTCCTTTTTGTTTTTTCATAAAAACATTACTCTTCATCGGTTATTTCCAACAGTTGTTCCCGGTAGGCTGAAAAAATTTTCGATTTCGAAATGAAACCTACGTATTTTTTATTATTATCAACAACGGGAAGATTCCATGCTTTAGTATTTTCGAATTTCTCTAAAATTTCATTCATCGGTTCATTTACGGATATGACCGCCGGCGGCAAAGTCATATAATCGGATATGGAACTCTCATATTTACTTGTATCGAACATATCTTTTCTTATATCGTCGAGAGTGATAAATCCCCTGAGGCTGTCGTCGAAATCCACGACAGGAAAAATATTCCTCCGGCACAAAGGTAATTTCTTAACGACATCTTCCAAAGTGGAATTTTCATAAACGGGAGTAAAATCGTGCTCGATCAGTTGTTTCATATCGAGGAAAAGAAGTACGGCTTTGTCTTTATTATGAGTTACGATGTCTCCCCTCTGCATCAATTTCTTGGTATATATCGAATAGGGTTCGAGATAATAGCATATTGCAAACGAGAGAGCGGCTACGAGCATCAGTGGAACAAAGAGTTTATATCCTCCGGTAAGTTCGGCTATCAGGAATATAGATGTCAGCGGAGCATTCATCACTCCCGACATTACCCCTGCCATTCCCACGAGCGTAAAACCTACGAGCGGGAGCTCGAGATCAAAAACCGTATTAAGGATAAGGGCTATGACCGTTCCGGAGAGCGCACCTACGAATAATGACGGAGCAAAGCCTCCTCCAACGCCGCCGGCGGCATTAGTTGAGGACATGGCGACGACCTTGAACAGCATCGTGGCAGTAAGGTATGCAATAATTACCCAAACCTCAGTCCTGTATTTATAGAATAATGAATTATCGAACACGGCGGCGGTATTACCATTCATAAGCGCACGCAGGGTATCATATCCTTCGGCATAAAGCGGAGGGAACAAAAATATAAGGATACCGATCGCTCCTCCTCCGACGATCCATTTGACGTATTGTTTATTTATTTTCTCGAAAAATCCGGATATAGCAAGATTCGTCCTCAGGAAATAAACAGAAATAAGTCCGCAAAACGCTCCGAGCAAAGCGTAATAAGGAAGATGCCGCAGGCTGAAAACATTATTCACTTCTACCGTAAACAACGGTTCGAAGCCATTCATGAAGAAAGTTACAGATGTTGCGGCAACTGCTGAAATCAGTAATGGAATGATAGACATAGAAGTTATGTTCAGCATTAGTATCTCCAGTACGAACGCAACTCCGGTGATAGGAGCTTTAAAAATAGCGGCAAGGGCACCGGCCGCACCGCAACACAGCAGTATAGTGGTGTTTTTATAATTCTGGCGCATGAACGTTCCTACATTGGAACCTATTGCGGCTCCGGTCATAACTATAGGTACCTCGGGTCCTACGGAACCTCCGAATCCTATAGTTGTGGCGCTGGCCACCATGGAAGAGTAGCAGTTATGCGGTTTTATTTTCGAGTTTTTACGTGAGATCGCATAGAGAACCCTCATGACTCCTTCGCTGATATTATCTTTTATGACATATTTAACAAACAAGGTTGCCAGAATAATACCTATCGCGGGATAAATAAGGTAGAAAAAGCTTGCCGAGTCTACCCGGAACCAACTGGTAAGTGCAAATTTTATGAAATGAAGAAGACTCTCGAACAGATAAGTCCCGAATCCGGCTATAAGTCCTATAACAAGGGACAAAAATATCATAAGCTGTCTTTCGGACAACTTATTCGCCTGCCGGGTAATATACCTGTGGGCAAGATCTATTTTACTGTTTCTGAACACAAACGCAAATTTAAATAAAAATATGATACATTCATATAAAACGACCCTGCCAAAATAACTCCGGCAGGATCGATTATTTCTATAATTGGTCGGGATTATTCCGGACTCTTCATATTATGGAACACATTGGTTACATCGTCGTCGTCCTCGAACTTTTCGATAAGTTTTTCCAGCGTTGCCCTTTGTTCTTCTGTAACTTCTTTCGTGTCGACAGGCATTCGTTCGAATTCTCCATTTGTAATCTCGAATCCTTTATCTTCAAGATAGTTCTGAATTTTTCCGAAGGCCTCGAAGGCTCCGTATATCACAATGCTATCTTCTTCTTCAAATACTTCGTCCGCACCGAAATCTATCAGTTCGAACTCGAGCTCTTCAATATCTATCCCTTCTTTTTTATTTACTTTGAAAACACATTTACGGTCGAACAGGAAATCGAGGCTTCCTGAGGTACCTAACGATCCGCCAGCCTTATTAAAATAACTTCTCACATTGGCAACGGTTCTGGTTGTATTATCGGTAGCGGTTTCGATGACCATAGCGATCCCGAACGGGCCGTAGCCTTCATATACCATTTCCTTATAATTCTCGGTATCTTTAGATACGGCACGCTTAATAGCCCTTTCGACATTCTCTTTTGGCATATTTGCCGCTTTGGCATTGGCTATTATGGTCCTGAGTGCAGGGTTATTTTCAGGATCAGGGCCTCCAGCTTTTACTGCAATCGATATCTGCTTACCTATACGCGTAAAAGTACGCGCCATATTACCCCATCTCTTAAGTTTTGCCGCCTTGCGGTACTCAAATGCTCTTCCCATTTTCAGTTAAATACTTTATAATATTAATGCTGGAACTCAGCAAAGAAATCATTTCCTTTATCATCGACGATTATAAACGCAGGGAAGTCCTCTACGTAAATTTTACGTATCGCCTCCATTCCAAGTTCAGGGAAATCGACGACCTCCACGGATTTTATGCTGTCTTTAGCAAGAATCGCAGCAGGTCCTCCGATAGAACCGAGATAGAAGCCACCGTGTTTTTGACAGGCGTCGGTAACCTGCTTCGTACGGTTTCCTTTGGCAACCATAACCATAGAGCCTCCGTGGAATTGGAACAGGTCGACATAAGGGTCCATACGTCCTGCCGTAGTCGGTCCGAAACTTCCCGAAGCATAGCCTGTCGGGGTTTTGGCAGGACCGGCATAATATATAGGATGTTTTTTGAAATACTCGGGCATAGGCTCTCCGGCATCGAGCATCTCTTTAATCTTGGCATGCGCGATATCTCTGGCAACAATAAGGGTACCTTTAAGGTTGAGTCTGGTTTTTATCGGATGTTTTTTAAGTTCTTCCAGAACCTTATCCATACCTTCGTCAAGGTCGATCTCAACGGCAGGCTTCATATTCGGAGCGGTCTTAGGAACAAATCTGGCAGGGTCTTTTTCCAGTTGCTCCAGAAATATACCGTCTGCTGTTATCTTCGCCTTTATATTTCTGTCGGCGCTACAACTTACTCCGATTCCTACGGGACATGAAGCTGCATGACGAGGAAGTCTTATCACACGTACATCATGTACCAGATATTTTCCTCCGAACTGGGCACCGACACCGCTATCCTGGCATATTTTCCTGATCTTCTCTTCCCATTCGTGGTCGCGGAACGCCTGACCGCCGTCGTTACCGGAAGTGGGCAAATGATCCCAATAGCCTGCGGATGCCTTTTTAACTGTCGAAAGGTTAACTTCTGCCGAAGTCCCACCAATAACTATCGCAAGATGATAAGGAGGACATGCGGAAGTACCCAAGTCCTTTATTTTATCTTTTATGAATTTGGTCAATGTTTCTTCATTCAACAACGCTTTGGTTTGCTGATACAGGAATGTTTTATTAGCTGAACCTCCTCCCTTCGTCATAAAAAGGAATTTGTACGACATGCCCGTAGTCGAGTAAATATCGACCTGCGCCGGAAGGTTATTCCCACTATTTTTTTCGTCGAACATAGTATAAGGGACAACCTGCGAATATCTCAGATTCTTTTCTTTGTAAGTTTCATACACGCCCTTCGACAAATATTCCGCATCGTCCACACCAGTATAAACGTCTTCACCTTTTTTTGCCATAACTATGGCAGTACCGGTATCCTGACAAGTAGGGAGTTCCCCTTCAGCTGAGACTACCTGATTAAGAAGCAGCGTGTAAGCTACGAATTTATCGTTGTCCGACGCTTCCGGATCATCCAGAATCGAGGCGACCTGTTTGAGATGCGATGCCCTGAGGTAGAAAGAGACGTCATAAAAAGCCTCTTTAGAAAGGAGTTCGAGACCTTCAGGTGCCACTTTAAGTATTTTTCTTCCATCACACTCCACTACAGAAACATGATCCTTGGTTAGTAACCGATATTCAGTAGTGTCGTCTTGGATAGGAAACGGTTCTTGATATTTAAAATCCGACATAATTTCAGCGATTTTTATTTGACCTACAAATATACAGAATTCCTTGAAAGTCTGTCCGGCAAACCGTAAGTTTTTATTTTCTACTAATACTTTTTTTAATATAAATATGTGTTAAAACAAAAAGTGATATTTTTTTTATATTTTTGAAGTCAATAAAACCTTACTGCTATGTAGACCAACATAATTAAAAATATACGATTTATAACGTTGACTTTTATTCCGCATCTGGAACTTAGGACCTTTCAATTGTGGTCTGGAATGAAGTTTGACGTTCGCGTTAATTGACGTGGACCTCTTCCTTATTTCGACTACAGGTTTCCTAAGACCTCAGATGCAGAATGGAAGAAGGTCCACGTTCATTATATGTAAAACTACAAAACTAAAAAGCCTATGACAAAACAGTGTTAAAAATAAATTAAAAACAAATTAAAAAAAACGTCGGGTTACAAAATCTGCATCTGAAACTTAGGAACTTTCACATCAATAAATACATTAATGTCTTTATTGTACATATGCAATGTAACTGCGTTTTTTATATCCATAATTGTAATCTAACGTGTTATATGGAAATAAAAAATTATAGTTATGATAAAAGCAGGCGCTGTACGTGCACTTTACTTATTACCGAAGAATGTAATCTTAATTGTACATACTGTTACGAACATAATAAAAAGAGAAGCCTTTTATCATTAGACACAGCAAAAAACGCAATAATAGAAACTTTCGAAAAAGCAGTATCGAAAAATGTCGAGTTCGTAGAAATATTATTTCACGGAGGAGAGCCGTTTATGGCTTTCAATCTTATAAAAGAAATATGCGAATGGCTTTGGAGAAACAAATGGCAAAAAAATATATCTGTTATGCTACCACAAACGGAACTCTAATCCAAGGTGAGATCAAGAAATGGGTCATAGAAATAAAAGCAGGTTTGCATTAGCTTAAGTTTAGACGGAACGCCTGAAATGCACAATCTCAATCGTTCCAATTCTTATTCTAAAATTGACATCGATCTGTTTAAAGCCCATTGGCCGGACCAAGACGTAAAAATGACACCTTCACCCGAAACTCTGGATTCTCTTGCCAAAGGAGTTATTCACATACATAATCTCGGATTCGTAATAAATAATTGTTCATTTGCCAGCGGAGTAAAATGGAACAGTAACTTCATCGAACAGCTTCAGGAGCAACTCTATTCCCTTTCGCTTTATTATATAAATAATCCGGGAATTATTCCTATCGATCTTCTGAATATAAAGTTTATAGCGATAGCAGCAGGTAAAAGCTCAATGAAAAACAAGTTATGCGGAGCAGGAACAATTATGGAGTGTTATGCTCCAAACGATAAAAAATATCCATGTCATCTTTTCTTTGAAGCTGAGAAACAATCTATAAGATATACAACTATCGACTTCAATGATTTAAACTCAATAACCGATTCTGAATGTAAGGAATGCATTCTTCTTCCCATTTGTCCTACATGTTATGGAGGTAATCTAATCACATCGGGTAAACTCAATAAAAAAGACGATTACACGTGTATCATTACCAAAAACAGGGCAAAGGCCGGATCATGGATGGTAGGACAAATGCTTATTCAACAAAATAAATATAAACTATTTGACAATTTAAACAAAGAAGAAATAGCTATGACTGTAAAGGTATTCTTATGACACAAAATTCCGTTAACGATTTGTTCGTTCCAGGAAAGGTAAAAAATAAAGGTTAAAAGTTCTTACCTTAAACAGAACTTAAATTTAATATCTTTAAATTATGTTTAATTTATCATCCGAGGCATTCTCATTGTTGACTGAAAAATTTTCTAAAGAAATTTCCAAATTAGAAAAATTCAAATGGGAAGTTGACATCCTTTGTTGTGGATGTTCAGGCGACTGCGGATCGAACTGGATGCGCAGTTAAAAACAGAGCCGGCGCATGCCGGCTCCATTTTTTTAATTGTCAAAACTATCCATTTTATATTAATGCTATCGTTTATTGGAACTCTTCTGTCGACCGTCTTACCATGTAATTACGTAGGCTAATATTTGGCTTAGAATTACGGATAAGTGGATTAATCAGAACCAGTATTATCAATAATAATCCGGCTGTATTGATAGTCGGATTATATATTTTATGTTTTGTTGTTATTGGTACCTCTGAGGCTTTGAAAAGAATTTTCCTTTAGTTGGGCTTCTTTGATTTGCGGAAGATAAGATAAACAAAAAAAAGGACCGACTCATTTCTGAATCGGTCCTTGAAGTGGCGGCTACCTACTCTCCCACACTTGTGATGCAGTACCATCGGCGCAATTGGGCTTAACTTCTCTGTTCGGGATGGGAAGAGGTGGGACCCCAACGCTATTACCACCTAATCTTATATGTCATTTCTGTAATATACCGAACTATTCCCTTACTTACAGATATATTAATGAACATATTTATAACTTAACATATTTCGGAATGAGAAAAGAGCCCTCTCTAAAAAAGTCGGTCGGGTTATTAGTACAGCTCGACTTTGACATCACTGCCTTTACATCTACTGCCTATCAACGTAGTAGTCTCCTACGACCCTCAAGGGAAATCTTATCTTGGGGATGGCTTCGCGCTTAGATGCTTTCAGCGCTTATCCTACCCGAACGTAGCTACCCGGCGATGCATTTGGCAACACAACCGGTACACCAGAGGTTCGTCCAACTCGGTCCTCTCGTACTAAAGTCAGGACCCCTCAAAATTCCTACGCCCGCAACAGATAGGGACCGAACTGTCTCACGACGTTCTGAACCCAGCTCGCGTGCCACTTTAATCGGCGAACAGCCGAACCCTTGGGACCTTCTCCAGCCCCAGGATGTGACGAGCCGACATCGAGGTGCCAAACCGCCGCGTCGATATGAGCTCTTGGCGGCGATCAGCCTGTTATCCCCGGAGTACCTTTTATCCTTTGAGCGATGGCCAGTCCACGCAGAACCACCGGATCACTATGCCCTGCTTTCGCACCTGATCGACTTGTAGGTCTCACAGTCAAGCACCCTTGTGCCATTGCACTCTTCGCACGGTTACCATTCGTGCTGAGGGTACCTTGGGAAGCCTCCGTTACTCTTTTGGAGGCGACCACCCCAGTCAAACTACCCACCAAACGGTGTCCCCTTTTCAGGGTTAGAATCCAAATACAAAAAGGGCAGTATTTCAACGTCGACTCCACAAACACTGGCGTGCCTGCTTCGCAGTCTCCTGCCTATCCTACACATCTTGCACCCAGACTCAGCGTTAAGCTGCAGTAAAGGTTCACGGGGTCTTTCCGTCCCGTTGCGGGTACCCGGCATCTTCACCGGGACTACAATTTCACCGAGCTCATGGTTGAGACAGCGTCCAGATCGTTACACCATTCGTGCAGGTCGGAACTTACCCGACAAGGAATTTCGCTACCTTAGGACCGTTATAGTTACGGCCGCCGTTTACTGGGGCTTCGATTCAATGCTTCTCTTGCGATGACATCCCCTCTTAACCTTCCAGCACCGGGCAGGTGTCAGGCCATATACTTCGTCTTTCGAATTAGCATAGCCCTATGTTTTTGATAAACAGTCGCCTGGACCTCTTCGCTGCGCCTTACTCTCATAAGGACCCCTTATCCCGAAGTTACGGGGTTAATATGCCGAGTTCCTTAACCATGAATCACTCGAGCACCTTAGGATACTCTCCTCGACTACCTGTGTCGGTTTGCGGTACGGGTAATATATGCCTAACCTTAGAAGATTTTCTTGGAAGTCGGCTTGGGCTAACTATCAGATTGCCCGTAGGCTCTCTGTACTGTCGGAGTTCAGCAGGGGCTAGCTCTTAACCTGCCCATATACCTACATCCTTTAACCAGCTATTCCGTCAGCTGGCGTAGCTTACGCTCCTTCGTCTCTCCATCGAAACATATATTAGTATCGGAATATTAACCGATTGTCCATCGACGTCGCCGTTCGGCTTAGCCTTAGGTCCCGACTAACCCTGATCCGATTAGCGTTGATCAGGAAACCTTAGTCTTACGGTGGGCGGGTTACTCTCCCGCCTTATCGTTACTCATGCCTACATTTGCTTTTCCATTCGCTCCACAATACCTTACGGTACGGCTTCGGCGCAAATGGAATGCTCCCCTACCACTCTTTCGAGTCCACAGCTTCGGCAATATGCTTGATGCCCGTTTATTATCCACGCTTTGTCGCTCGACTAGTGAGCTGTTACGCACTCTTTAAATGAATAGCTGCTTCCAAGCTAACATCCTAGCTGTCGCTGCAACAAAACATCGTTCTTTCAACTTAGCATATGTTTGGGGGCCTTAGCTGGTGGTCTGAGTTGTTCCTCTCTCGTGGCCGGACATTAGCACCCGGCCGCTCACTGCTGAAGATCATATTACCGGCATTCGGAGTTTGACAGGATTTGGTAGGCGGTGAAGCCCCCGCATCCAACCAGTAGCTCTACCTCCGGTAAACTACTTCAACGCTGCCCCTAAAGGCATTTCGGGGAGTACGAGCTATTTCCCAGCTTGATTAGCCTTTCACCCCTACCCACAACTCATCCAAATACTTTTCAACGTAAACTGGTTCGGACCTCCATTCAGTTTTACCTGAACTTCATCCTGGTCATGGGTAGATCGCAAGGTTTCGCGTCTACAACAACTAACTAAAGCGCCCTATTAAGACTCGCTTTCGCTTCGGCTCCGTACTTTATAATACTTAACCTCGCTAGTCATTAGTAACTCGTAGGCTCATTATGCAAAAGGCACGCAGTCACCACACGTAGTGGCTCCTACAGGTTGTAAGCGCACGGTTTCAGGTTCTTTTTCACTCCCCTATTCGGGGTACTTTTCACCTTTCCCTCACGGTACTGGTTCACTATCGGTCTCTTAGGAGTATTTAGCCTTACCAGGTGGTCCTGGCAGATTCAGACAGGATTCCTCGTGTCCCGCCCTACTCAGAATACTGCTATTCAAACAAAAACTTACCTGTACGAGACTTTCACTCTCTATGGTAGTACTTTCCAGAACACTTCCTGTTCATTTTTGTCCAAAATATTGCAGTCCTACAACCCCAATATTGCCGTAACAACATTGGTTTAGGCTTCTCCGATTTCGCTCGCCACTACTCTCGGAATCACTTTTGTTTTCTTCTCCTTCTGCTACTTAGATGTTTCAGTTCACAGAGTTTGCTCATGATAAATCATGTGATACATCTCCAATGTATCGGGTTGCCCCATTCGGATATCCGCGGATCAAGTCTTGTTGGCAGATCCTCGCGGCTTTTCGCAGCTTTCCACGTCCTTCTTCGCCTCTAAGAGCCTAGGCATCCCCCGTGCGCCCTTAATTACTTTCTTATACAGTCTATGCAGCCTTTTGCTCTGCATAAACCCTCTTTTCTCATTCCTCAATTATGTCAATGTACCTGTGACGATATTTCGTCGTTGTGGAGAATAAGGGAGTCGAACCCTTGACCCCCTGCGTGCAAGGCAGGTGCTCTAGCCAACTGAGCTAATTCCCCATAATTTTTTATGTAGTCCCGAGCGGATTTGAACCGCTGACCCCTACATTATCAGTGTAGTGCTCTAACCAACTGAGCTACGGGACTGGGGACTATAAAAATTACTGAAAAGAAACAAGAGAGCAAATTATTCAATATTAAGCAATCAAACTCTCCAAAAAGGAGGTGTTCCAGCCGCACCTTCCGGTACGGCTACCTTGTTACGACTTAGCCCTAGTTATCGGTTTTGCCCTAGGACGCTCCTTGCGGTTACGTACTTCAGGCACCCCCAACTCCCATGGCTTGACGGGCGGTGTGTACAAGACCCGGGAACGTATTCACCGCGCCATGGCTGATGCGCGATTACTAGCGAATCCAACTTCATGGAGGCGAGTTTCAGCCTCCAATCCGAACTGAGATCGGCTTTCGAGATTAGCATCCTGTCACCAGGTAGCGACCCTCTGTACCGACCATTGTAACACGTGTGTCGCCCCGGACGTAAGGGCCGTGCTGATTTGACGTCATCCCCACCTTCCTCGCGGCTTACACCGGCAGTCTCGATAGAGTCCCCACCATAACGTGCTGGCAACTATCGACAGGGGTTGCGCTCGTTATGGAACTTAATCCGACACCTCACGGCACGAGCTGACGACAACCATGCAGCACCTAGTTTCGTGCCCCGAAGGGAAATCCTGTTTCCAGAATCGTCACTAACTTTCAAGCCCGGGTAAGGTTCCTCGCGTATCATCGAATTAAACCACATGTTCCTCCGCTTGTGCGGGCCCCCGTCAATTCCTTTGAGTTTCATTCTTGCGAACGTACTCCCCAGGTGGATAGCTTATCGGTTTCCCTTAGTCACCGACGGTATATCGCCGACAACGAGCTATCATCGTTTACAGCGTGGACTACCAGGGTATCTAAGCCTGTTTGCTCCCCACGCTTTCGTGCCTCAGTGTCATATCCAGCTTAGAAAGCTGCCTTCGCAATCGGTGTTCTGTGTAATATCTAAGCATTTCACCGCTACACTACACATTCCGCCTTCTGCAACTGGTCTCTAGCTCTGCAGTATCAGAGGCAATTTCAACGTTAAGCGTTGAGCTTTCACCTCTAACTTACAGAACAACCTACGCACCCTTTAAACCCAATAAATCCGGATAACGCTCGGATCCTCCGTATTACCGCGGCTGCTGGCACGGAGTTAGCCGATCCTTATTCGTACGATACTTTCAGCCAGGTACACGTACCTGGGTTTACCCTCGTACAAAAGCAGTTTACAACTCATAGAGCCGTCTTCCTGCACGCGGCATGGCTGGTTCAGAATTCCTTCCATTGACCAATATTCCTCACTGCTGCCTCCCGTAGGAGTCTGGTCCGTGTCTCAGTACCAGTGTGGGGGGAAAACCTCTCAGTCCCCCTAGACATCGTAGTCATGGTGAGCCGTTACCTCACCATCTAACTAATGTCACGCATGCCCATCCTTAACCAACGAATTTTTCAACTATATATGATGCCATATCTAGTATTATGAGGTATTAGACCGGATTTCTCCAGATTATCCCTCTGTTAAGGGTAGGTTGCATACGCGTTACGCACCCGTGCGCCGGTCGCCGCCAGAAGTACAAGTACTTCTTGCGCTGCCCCTCGACTTGCATGTGTTAGGCCTGCCGCTAGCGTTTATCCTGAGCCAGGATCAAACTCTCCATTGTATAAAAATTAAATAAAATGTCTTAGAGTTTTTACTGACTACTTAATTATTCCTTAAAGGAATGACTTGAATAAATTTGCTACAATTTATCTTGTTTCTTTTCCAGTAATTCAAAGAACTTATTATGTTATCAAAACATCTTTCTTCGTCAATTCCCAATCAATTTTTAGAATGGGATTCGGGTTGCAAAGGTAAACCAGTTTTTTTAATTTCCAAAATCTTTTTGAAGATTTTTTTATTTTTTTATCCGGTGTTTTCACCGGAAATGGTCCGTTATTTGCTTCCCTATTTAAAGAACTTTTGCAATTCGTTTTTCCTTCATTGCGGGTGCAAGGGTAATTGCTTTTTTCATTCCCGCAAATTTTTACACAAAAAAAAATCAACTTTTTTACAAACGTTTTCTGTATCTCATTTATTGTCAGAAAAATAAAAAAGGAGGAAAAATTTCCTCCTTTTTATTATTAGTAGTACTAACAATTAATTAACCAGAGTAAATACGATCGGCATCGACATGGATACCCTGACCTTACCTCCCTGTTGCTCACCTGGAGTCCATGTAGGGGAAGATTCTAATACCCTTACGGCTTCATCAGCTAACAATTCATCAGGACTCGAGAGTACCTGAACATTCGTTAGCTTACCATTTACTTCGATAACGAATGAAGTAATAACAGTTCCCTGGATATTACGCTCCTGGGCTGCTCTTGGGTATTGGATACGTGACTGTACCCAATTCCTGAATGTAACAAGGTCTCCACCCTGAAACTTAGGCATGTTTTCAACACGGAAGAAAATCTCATCCGGATTCCAGCCTGCACCGTCGCTACCTTCAGTATTAGCGTCACCGGTAAAGATCATCTGAATATCGTCCTCGAACTCTACTGTTGAAAGGTCTATTTCAATTTTCTTATCGTCATCTACGATATTAAGTATGTCTGTTATGACTTGCAAGGATTGTTTAGGTGATGGAGGTTTAGGTAATTCATCCGGTTCCCTTGTGATCTCCACGAGTTCTTCTTCAACGATATAAACGGGTGCTTCGATCTCTTCGACCTTGAGTTCGGATTGGCTAAGCCCGAACATAAAAATTACAAATAATAATGATACTGCCAATCCTATCTGGAAAAACAAGGATCTTTTGCTTTGCAGATCGGCTTTGGGCGATTTTTTCAGTTCCATTTGTTAGTATTTTAGCGTTATATTATCAGCATACAATTATTCTAAATACAAATATGGAGATTATTCTTTTAATTTAAAAACAAATTAAAAATATTTTGTGTATTTATATGCAATTTTAATGACAATTAAACTGCAAAGTATGAAAAAATAAATAAAAAGAATCAGGCTACCATGATAGGCAGCCTGATTCTTTTATATAAGGATATTTATTTTACAGTATCCATGTGAGCGATAAGATCTACGACTTTGTTAGAGTATCCCCATTCGTTGTCATACCATGAAACGAGTTTAACAAAGTTATCGTTCAAAGAAATACCGGCTTTAGCGTCGAATACAGAAGTACGAGCTTCTCCGATGAAATCGCTTGAAACCACTTCATCTTCAGTATATCCAAGAACACCTTTCATTTCATTTTCAGAAGCTTCTTTGATAGCAGCACAAATTTCTGCATAAGTTGCACCTTTTTCAAGACGGCATGTAAGATCTACAACTGATACGTCGAGGGTAGGAACACGGAATGCCATACCTGTAAGTTTACCGTTAAGAGAAGGAATTACTTTACCTACGGCTTTAGCAGCACCTGTCGAAGACGGAATGATGTTGCCTGATGCAGCGCGTCCGCCTCTCCAGTCTTTCATAGAGGGACCATCAACGGTTTTTTGTGTAGCTGTTGTAGCGTGTACTGTAGTCATAAGACCTTCAACGATACCGAATTTGTCATTGATAACTTTAGCAAGAGGTGCAAGACAGTTTGTTGTACAAGATGCGTTAGATACAACTGTTTGTCCAGAATATGTGTTATTGTTTACGCCCATTACGAACATAGGTGTATCGTCTTTTGAAGGAGCTGACATTACAACACGTTTAGCACCTGCTTTGATGTGAGCTTCCGCTGTTTCTTTTGTAAGGAAAAGTCCTGTTGATTCAACGATATATTCAGCTCCTACTTCGTTCCATTTGAGATCCGCAGGATTTCTTTCAGCAGTAACACGGATAGAGTTTCCGTTAACCACGAGATTACCGTCCTTTACATTGATAGAACCTTTGAACTGACCGTGAACCGAGTCATACCTTAACATGTAAGCCATGTACTCTACAGAGATAAGGTCATTGATTCCAACAACTTCGATGTTATCTCTTTCAATCGCTGCACGGAAAACCAAACGTCCGATACGACCGAAACCATTGATACCAACTTTAATTTTTGACATTTCTTAAAAGTTTATAAAGTTAAAAAATTATATTCTATTCCAAGTTCTTTACTTGTGCGATGCAAAGTTAAATAAAAAATCTTCAAACGGCAATTAATTATAAAAATTATTTAATTAATAAATGAAGTCTGGATTAGGTGATTTTATCCCAATAATTTGAATTTTACTAATGCCATAATTTGACTTGGGATATTTTGTAACTTTTAAAGTTCCTTACCGTTTTTACATAAATTCATTAACCTAAAAAAAATAAAACCCATGAAAAAAATCTCTTTAATTTTAATTGTTCTTTTCTTTTTTCACACCGGCATCTCATACTCAAAGCCAAAATTTGAGATAATGACTTTCACCCAACATGAAAATGAAGATATGAGAGGGCTTCGAATCGAGAGTAATTTCCAGGTGGAAATTATACAGGGAACAAACTCCATGGCGGTTTTTGAGATCGATTCAGAACTTCAAAATTATGTTACGTCAAAACTGGAAGACGGATTACTCATCGTAGAAGTAAAGGAGCTACCAAAGAAAAAACAAAAGAATCCTTATTTAAAATTAAAATTACACACTCTGCAGATCAATCAATTGTTAATCGGAGGCGGTTCCAAGATAATCGTGGACGGCGAGTTTGAGAGCACAGAAGAGGTAATAATCTCATCTTCAGGTGCTTCTAAGATTGAAAATCTGACAATTAAATGTCCTAAGATCAACATTGATTGTTCCGGTGCATCTAATTTGAAATCCACAATTTCAGCTACAGAATTAAAAATAGAGGTAAGCGGAGTTGCAAAATGCGACCTGGCCATTACCGATAATAAAAATGCAGAGATTAAAGCCGGGGGAGTTTCGGACCTTTTATTAAAAGGAAGCAGTGAAAATATAAAATTAACCACATCAGGTTCAAGCACCGTAAGAGCATCCGAATTGAAGGCGGAGAATGTCGAAACGGATTTATCAGGCGCTTCTAAAGTACAGATACATGCGGTCAAGTCCTTAAAAGCAGAGACATCAGGAGGCTCTATACTGGAATATGCAGGAAATCCTGATGATGAAAAAATAAACTCAGCAACCAGTTCTTCCGTTTCTAAAGTTCTTTAAAATAAAATCCCGCGCTATGTGCGGGATTTTGTTAAATTATTTTACACTTTATGTATAATAATTTAACCGCCGACAAATTGTCAAAAACCATTAATACTCTTATAATTAGCGAATTAAAGCTGGAGGAATGATTTTGGCACATTAGAGATAGAGTTTAATTTTTACATATTATTCATAACCTAAATATTAATAATTATGAAAAACCACTTTATTTTAATTTTATTTGTAATCCTATTTTTAATACCGGGAAAAGTATTAGCCAAAACGGAAACGGTATCTTTTACACGATACGAGAATCAAAATATTTCAGGGATCAACGTTGGAAGCAGCTTCAATATCGAGATCATCGAATCTTCGAACACAGAAGCCGTATTCGAGATCGATGCGGAACTTGAAAAGTACGTTAAATCCTCACTTAAAAGCGGGACACTTACGATCGAAGTAAAGAAACTACCGAAGAATAAACGAAACAATCCGCATTTGAAAATGAAACTTTATACGCCGGAGATCAATAAGATCACAGCGTCCGGAGCAAGCAGTATAAAATTAAACGGGAAATTCGAAACAAATAAGGATGTGAAACTTACTTTATCGGGTGCGTCAAAAATAGAAAACTCAAATATTACAACTCCCAAAGTAACTATAAACTGCTCGGGAGCATCGAAACTAACATCTGGAATATCTGCAACAGTAATTCGGGCAGAAGTAAGCGGTGCCTCAAAAGCAGAACTAAACATCGACAACGCTGATAATGTAACGCTTCGGTCAAGCGGTGCTTCGAATATTACGGCAAAAGGAATAAGTAAAACAGCTAAAATTTCAACATCCGGGGCCAGTAGTATAAAAGCCGCCCAGTTAAAAACCGAATATGTTAATGCTGATGCATCCGGAGCCTCCCAGGCTATAGTTCATGCGACTAAATCCTTCAATGGAGAAGCCAGTGGTGCTTCGCAAATAAAATATGGAGGAACACCGGCATCTGTAAAAATGAATTCTTCCAAAAGTTCGTCAATATCCAAAATAAAATAGATTTATAAAAAACCCGCTTTACAGCGGGTTTTACTATTCAAATTTTATTCCTGATATCAATTTTTCCAACTTGCTGTATGCAGCGTCATCCTGATATGTCAACTGTATCAGAATAATATTATCTTTAATCTTACCAGCATAAATATCCTGGAAAATTTTACTATGGTCACCAGAATTATTTTCCAATCTCACATGACCAAAGTCTTTACCGCCTATATTCCGGGTATCGATCTCTCCTGAAATTCTTATATTAGGATGGGTTATTTTATTTATCGATTCCTGCAAATACTGACGTCCGTCCTGAACCAAATCCGAACTCTGCTTACTGTTCATTAAAAGTTTAAAAAAGCAGTCCGCATCAGCCAATTTTTCATTATTAAATATTTGAAGCAATGCCACCTGGTGCTCCATTACAGACATTACCTTTTTTTTTGCTGTTTCTTCGTCATAAAACTGGGAAAGAGTTTCTATGTCCTGTTCGAATATTTTATTATAATCGGCAATAAACCAGTCTCCTTTAAGATCTACCGTCATACCCAGATAATCATTATGATATGTTTCTCCTCCGACATAACCATAAGTATCCGCGTAGCAGTATGAAGAATTATCACTTGTTTTATTTGCAGAGCCTTTACAGGAAAACAACAAAAAGGAAAAGCAAACAAATGATATAATTACAAGAAGTTTTTTCATATTTTTAATTTATTTCAGTGCTCTTTTTGCTCTTTTTGCCATTGCAGAAGCGAAAACGAACTCATTCAGCTCCTTATTATCTGCATTTAGAATATCGTGTTTGGATCCCTCCCACCATTTTTTGCCCTCATAAATAAACATAACCTTCTCTCCTATCTCCAGAACGGAATTCATGTCGTGGGTATTTACAATAGTAGTGATATTATACTCCTCTGTTATCTCCTTTATCAGGTTATCGATAACCACGGAAGTTTTAGGATCCAATCCGGAATTGGGTTCATCGCAGAAAAGATATTTCGGATTCAGAACGATAGCCCTTGCGATCGCAACCCTTTTTATCATACCGCCGCTCAATTCGGATGGATATAAATTATCAGCATCTATAATATTTACCCTGTTAAGACAAAAATGAACCCTGTCGAGTTTTTCAGATGTTGACATTCCGGTAAAAAGATCCAGCGGAAGTTTCACATTTTCGACAACAGTAGAAGAATCGAGAAGCGCTCCGCCCTGAAATATCATTCCCACATGCTGTCGGATATTCTTTTTTTCATTATATGAAAGCACACTGAAATTCACGTCGTCGTAAAAAATGCTTCCGCTGTCGATATGATGAAGACCTACAAGAGATTTCAGAAGAACTGTCTTCCCAGAGCCGCTCTGTCCTATTATGAGGTTCGTTTTTCCTGTATCGAACGTAGCCGAGATATCATCCAGAACTATCCTTCCGTCAAAACTCTTTATTATATTTTCAGCGCGGATCATCTAAGTCAGCATTAATTTGGTTAGAATAAGGTTAAATAGGAGTATAGCGATACTGCTCGATACCACTGCCTTCGTACTGGCACGCCCTACTTCGAGCGAGTTGCCCTGGGCATAAAAACCGTAGAATCCGGATATGGACGTAATCAGGAAGGCAAACACAGCTGCTTTCACTAATGCATAAGTAATATAAAAGGAATTAAACGAGTAGTTAATACCTTCTATATAATCTTCCACAAGCATGATATCGGTGAATCTCGCGACAAAATAACCGCCACCTATACCTATACCAATACTTAATATGGTAAGGAAGGGGAAGAACACAACGGTACTTACGATCTTCGGAAGAATAAGGTATCCTGCGGGATTCACCCCCATAATTTCAAGGGCATCGATCTGCTCGGTAATTCGCATGGTGCCGATCTCCGACGCGATATTTGAGCCTACTTTACCTGCCAGTATCAGCGCCACTACGGTAGAACTGAATTCGAGAACTATGGACTCCCTCGTCGCATAACCGATCAGGTCCTTAGGGATGAACGGAGACTCGAAATTTAAAGACATCTGGAGGGTTATGACGGCACCCATAAAAACAGAAATGATAGCGACAATTCCGATAGAGTTCATACCCAGACTATCCATTTCATGTAAGAACCGACGGCGGTAAATCCTCATTTTTTCCGGCCTCGAAAATACTTTTGTCATCAGCAAAAGATATCTTCCTATCAGATCAAAGAACTTTAACATCCGCTGTTTTTATTTTCAGAATTAATTTCTGTTTCCTCATATTCTTCATATTCCACATAGTCGCCAACCTGGCTATTCACTTTTTTCTGTTTATCATCGATTTTGGTGATTTTTATTTCGCCTTCTTTTTGCTCCTCACCGGCACTGCCTTTTGTACCCCATGTATATTGTTTATAATATCCGCCTTCTCCGCCAAAACGTTTTTCAAATTCTTCCTGGCTTTTTCTTATAAATCTGCGGAATAAATATTTAGCCAATATTCGCAAGAGATAAAATATGGCAACTATAATTAATATTATTTCGAGAACTCCCATTTTCTACTTTTTTAGAATTAGCAAAGATATTGATTTTATACCAATCTAACGGACCTATCTCCGAAATATTATCAGATTTTATTTATCAGCTTGCTTACAGAGAGTACGAAATGCGTAAAAACTATTTTCGGGTTACCGTTCTGCATAATGTTTTTGATGGCATTTCCAAATTCTTTCGAGAGCTGATCTATATTTCCACTATTTACATAAGGAGCGAATTTCCTGCAAAAATCCAATCTTTTCCCATATAAATAGGAAATACGATCAATTCCTATGGACAAAATATATGCTTCCCTTAATAATTTTAATGACTCTGCTATGAGATTCTTCTGAGCCTCTCGTCCCATCGAGGATACAGTTTCAGCCCATTCGAGCAATTCCAGGTGACGGTCATTAAAAGAATATCTCATCAACTGGGCGAACAGTTCGAAATCAGTGTCTTCCACATCATCCCCAGAATTAGCTAAAGATACGGCCCTGATAACATTTCCGGCAGAAATACGTCCGAAAACTTCAGCATCTTCACTGTCTATGCTACTGTTATTTAAAAGGAATTCCGTAATAGTTTCAGGCTCGACCGCAGGAACATGAACCTCCTGGGTTCTCGACAGTATCGTTTTCAAGATGCTTTTTGGGCTCTCTGAAACAAAAATGAACAGAGTTTTCTCCCAGGGTTCTTCGAGTATCTTTAAAAGTGCATTGGCACTCTGGTCATTCATCCTCTCCGGAAGCCACAGGATTATTACTTTATACGGGGAAACGAAGGATTTGAATGAAAGTTTTTTAATTATATCAGCCGCTTCATTCCTTCCAATAGCACCCTGCTTATTATCGATCTCTATGTATTTGTACCAATCCTGTTCACCAAAATATCCTTTAGGAACCGAACTATCCATAATTTCCCTCCAGACATGGAGAAAGTTGTCACTTATCGGTTTATCGGCAGCTGTACCGCCCACATTTCGTGCAGATTTGGATTTATTCACAGGATAAACATAATGCACATCAGGATGGGACAGGTCCGCCATTAATTTACATGAACGGCATATACCGCAGGAATCGGTCTCCGTCGGACTTTCGCAGTTGATATATGCAGAATAAGCAATCGCAAGCGGCAAGGCTCCCGAGCCTTCATCCCCTGAGAAAAGAAGAGCATGACTAATCCGCCCGGAAGTTACCGTACGTATAAGTTTTTCCTTAAGTTTCTGATGACCTAAAATATCTTTGAACTGCATATCCGACAATTATGATGGAATGCAAAGATACTTATTAAAAAATAAAAATGAATTTTAAAGGAGACCTTCGCCTTTAAACGAAAAACATTCCCCGCTTGTGATGATTATATGATCGATCAGGTCGATATCAAAAAAGGAGGCAGCCTGCGCCAGACGCATGGTGATAGTTTTATCCGATTCGCTGGGACTACAGTTTCCAGAAGGATGATTATGTACGATTATTATCGAGGAGGCGAGTTTATCGATAGCCCGTTTAATTATCAGCCGGTTATCTACAATAGTGGAGGCAACTCCGCCCTGGCTTATCTTAATCCGGTCTAACACGCGATTGGTAGGGCCTAAATAAAGAGCCCAGAATTCTTCGTAATGCAGTTCGGCAAGTTTAGGTTTGAAGTAAACAACTACATCGTCTTTCGAATTTACATGTTCGACATTTACGGTTTCTTCAAGCTGTCTGCGTTTGGCAAGTTCAAGAGCTGTAGCAACCTGAACTGCACGCCCAATACCGATACCAGCAAACATTCTAAGTTTACTGACTGGTTGAAGACTTATCTCCGTAAGGCTGTTTTTATTCTGGGATAATAATTTTTCGGCAAGGCTCAAAGCGCTTTCTCCCTTATTTCCTTTTCCGAGAACGACACTCAGCAGTTCGGAATTGGTTAGTTCGGAAACACCTTTGGAAATAAGTTTTTCCCGAACCATGCGGTCGATGTCGTTATCTTTTTCCTGTTTCAAATTATCAGCGGGTTATTCACAAAAGATTCTGTATACTTTCCCGGAAGCTCTCTGTTCTGCTTCTTTTTTAGAATTTCCTACTTCACTGCTTTGTAGAACAGAGTCTATATACAGATTGGATTTGAAAGTCTGGCGTCCATTCTCCACTGCATGAAAATTAGTTTCGTAAATTATTTCATGCCTGTTCTTCTGGCACCATTCTATAAGGCGGCTTTTGAAATCGGATTCCAATTCCGTCAATTCATCGATATTAATATATTTTTTAAGAATATTATTGATGAACAATTTATTGACCGTATTGTAACCTTTATCGAGATATCAAGCACCAACCATAGCTTCAAGGGCGTCACCATACAAATGTTTCTGAAGATGCTTGTTACTCTGCTGGGTTATGAGGAACTTATCCAGTCCTATTTTTTTACAGATATTATTCAATGTCGATCGGCTCACTATACGGGAACGCACCTTTGAAAGAAAACCTTCATTCTCCTTCGGATATTCTATGAAAAGGAAATCCGAAACAATGGACTCCAATACGGCATCTCCAAGAAATTCAAGTCTTTCGTTATTTATCGGAGTTCCGTTTTCAAGTCTGATAGTTGCAGATCTATGGATAAGCGCAAGTTTATACAATTCGATATTATTCGGGTATACGCCGAATATATTATCAACCATTTCATAATATTTACGGTCTTTCGAAAAACGCTTTTTTATCCAAAGAAACGGATTACCAGACACAGTAAATTATATTTTTCTGAAAATAACCGATGAATTGTGGCCTCCGAAACCAAATGAATTACTCAACACGCATTTAACATCACGTTTCTGTGCTTTATTAAGAGTCAGATTAAGTTTTGGATCTATCTGCGGATCGAGATTTTCGTTATTTATTGTAGGAGGTACGACACCTTTCTGAATCGCCATTATAGCTGACAAAGCTTCGATAGCTCCAGCAGCACCTAAAAGGTGACCTGTCATAGATTTAGTGGAACTTATATTCATTTCGTAGGCGTGATCCCCGAATGTGTCAAGAATACCGTTTATTTCCGCAACATCCCCGACGGGAGTAGAAGTTCCGTGGGTATTGACGTAATCCACATCTTCCGGTTTTATTCCGGCATCGTCCAATGCATCGTGCATTGCTTTTTTAGCTCCGAGTCCTTCAGGATGCGGAGAAGTAAAATGGTAGGCATCAGCGCTCATACCGCCTCCGGCCAGTTCCGCGTAGATTTTCGCACCCCTTGCTTTGGCATGTTCATATTCCTCAAGAATAAGAGCTCCGGCTCCTTCGCCGATAACAAAACCGTCGCGGTCTACATCGAAAGGACGTGAGGCTGTTTCAGGATCATCATTGCGAGTAGAGAGCGCCTGCATACTGTTGAATCCGCCTACTCCCGGAGGATTCACCGCAGCTTCCGAGCCTCCGGCTATAATAATATCCGCTTTACCAAGGCGGATATAAGTAAGGGCATCGATGAACGCATGATTAGAAGAAGCACAGGCTGAAACCGTACAATAGTTCGGTCCGCGGAATCCGTATTTCATCGAAATATAGCCTGCTGCGATATCCGCTATCATTTTAGGAATAAAGAAAGGGCTATACCGAGGATTGAAATCTCCCTCGACATAGCTCTTAACTTCCTGGTAGAAAGTTTCCAATCCACCGATTCCTGACGCCCAGATAACGCCCGCCATGTCTTTATCGACATTTTCAAGGTCGAGACCCGAGTCCTTCATAGCCTGGTCCACAGACACGAGAGCGTACTGCGTGAACAAGTCGTACTTACGGACATCCTTACGGTCAAAGTGGGCTGTGGGGTCGTAATTCTTTACTTCGCATGCAAATTTTGTCTTAAACTTTTCAGGGTCGAAATGGGTTATCGGTGCTGCACCGCTTATACCTTTTTCAAGGTTCTCAAAATACTCTTCGATTAAATTTCCGAGAGGGTTAATAGTTCCGATTCCGGTTACTGCGACTCTTCTCATTTTCATGAGGAAATAGTTTAGTTAGACAAAAATTACATCGTTATGAAAGGAAATTACTTTTTAGACTCGATATAGGTGATAGCGTCACCTACTGTAGCGATTTTTTCAGCATCTTCGTCTGGTATAGAGATTTCGAATTCTTTTTCGAACTCCATAATAAGCTCCACGGTGTCAAGTGAATCCGCACCGAGGTCGTTAGTGAAACTTGCTGTAGGAACAACTTCTGCTGCGTCAACACCGAGTTTATCAACTACGATTTCAACTACTTTTGAAGAAATTTCTGACATAACATTTAATCTTTTAGGTTTAACAAAATATTCTAATTCTAAAGCTTGATTCGGATGTGCCGATATTTCGTTTTTTTACATCCAAAGTTCTGCAAAAGTAAAACATTTTCCATTAACTTTGACATTTAATTTTACTTTTTTCTTAAATTTAACTTAACATTGACTCATAACAATCTAAAAATGACCAAAATAGCTATTTTCGCTTCGGGTTCCGGAAGCAACGCGGAGAATATTATAAATTATTTTAAAAATTCCGGAACAGGCCACGTCAGCGCCGTTTTTTGCAATAAAAAGGATGCTTACGTACTGGAGAGGGCAAAAAATTCCGGTATCGAATCCATCGTCTTCGACAGGAATGATTTCTACGAAACCGATAAAATCGTCAAAGATTTAGAATCAAGAAATATAGATTATATAGTACTTGCCGGATTCCTGTGGCTGGTACCGGAGAATCTCGTAAAAAAATACGAGAACAGGATAATAAACATCCACCCTGCCCTGCTGCCATCGTACGGAGGCAAGGGAATGTACGGCGACAACGTACATAAGGCGGTCGTAGCCAACGGTGAGAAAAAATCAGGTATAACTATACACCTGGTGAATACGATCTACGACAGCGGGGATATAATTTTTCAGGCAGAAACTGAAGTAACTCCCGAAGACGATTATAAAAGCGTAGCAAAAAAAATACATGAACTCGAAGGAGAGCATTTCCCGAGGGTTATCGAAGAACATATAAAATCACTCCAATAAACAAATGATAAGATTCGCTATATTCGACCTCGACGGCACGTTGCTCAATACCATAGACGACCTTGCCATAAGTGTAAACTATTCACTCGAAAAATGCGGATTTCCTGCACATCCTGTAGAAGCATATAAAAAATTCGTTGGCAACGGAATAAACAACCTGTTCCTGCGGGCACTTCCGGAAGGTGAGAAGAGTGACGCCAATATAGAACGGATGCGGATGCATTTCCTTCCGTACTACGCTGAGAACGGAACAAAACACACGCGTCCTTACGAAGGAATTCCGGAGATTCTTAAAACCCTCCAGGATAAGGGTATAAAAATCGCAGTGGCATCCAACAAATATCAGGAGGCGACAGAAAAGATAATAGCTAATTATTTCCCTGACACGGATTTCTGCGCGATTCTCGGACAGCGGGAAGGAATTCCCGTCAAACCGGATCCGACCATTGTGTTCGATATTCTGGAAACAGCAGGAATCCCGGCGGAAGATACTATATATATAGGGGATTCAGGGGTGGATATGCAGACCGCGGCAAACAGTTCGCTAACATCGATAGGGGTCACGTGGGGATTCAGGGACGAAGATGAACTCCGCTCCAACGGAGCGGTACATATCGTAAAAGAACCGACAGCAATAATCGGCATCATTGAAAATGAATACCAGTGCTGAGACCGGTAAATACGGAGAATCCGTTGTCTGCGAATATTTGCAGGACAACGGATTCGATATTCTCCATACGAACTGGCGCAACGGCAGATACGAACTCGATATAGTTGCCCAGAAGGACGGATATCTCCATATCGTAGAAGTAAAAACGAGAAAAAAAGATTCTCTTACTTCTCCTGAATCCGCAATGACACGTACAAAATTCAGGTTCCTGTGCAAGGCGGCAGAGTTTTATATCGCACTTTACCATATTGACACCGAGGTGCAGTTCGACCTGGCAAGCGTAATTTACACAGCCGAAGGTTATGAAATTGACTACATTCCGGATGTGATGTCGTCAGTCTGGTAAAAATTCTGTCTCTGCTTCTTTGTTATTTCCTAAGCCTTCTTAGAATTCGCTACGCTCAAAAACTTGATTTCATTAATGCAAATTTAATTACAGGCTGAAAACAACTGCCGGAAGATCCGACCTTAGCTTCCCAAGTATAACAGATACATTCCTAAGAGTACGAAGCCTAATAAAACCGCTTTGGTCTTTATATTCTTCTCTTTAAACAATATTATTCCTGCAAAGAACGGGACCACTACCCCTGCCTTACGTATCGTAGAAACTACCGATACAAGCGCACCGTCAAGACTGAGCGAGTAGAAATAGAGAAAATCCGATACGGTAAGAAACAGTGTGACCCAAAGAACTGCCCATCGCCACCGGAACGGAGTGGATTTTTTCCTGCGCGGATACCATAACAAGAATATCAGTGGAATCATCAATACAAGCTGATAGTATGCCGTATAAACCTGTACCGCTATCTTATCAAAGGATATGACAAGATGCTTGTCCCACAGGCTACTGACAGCTCCTAACAGTGTTGCCGCGAATATACACCACACCCATTTATTTTTTTCGAATACGATCCCTTCTTTTTTGCCGGCGAACGAGAACATCATCAGTGCGACAATAGAGACAATCATGCCTGCCCATTGGTATCCGTTCAGACGTTCGGCAAAAACGAGAATAGCTCCTATAAGGATAATTGCAGGCTGTGTCGATTTTATGGCAGTAGTTATTATTATCGGGAGATGTTTCATCGCATAATAGGCGAATACCCAAGACGACAGAACCAGAAATGCTTTCAAGAATATCGCCATATGCGCAGCAAAACTGATCTGCGGAACATAAACCAACGTTCCGTCCAGCACTCCGGTATAAGCGGACAACAGGCTGAACGGAAGGAATATCGCAACACCTATAGCTACATTAAAAAACAACACCGGTATGACGGCGTTGTTTTCAAGGGCCAGCTTCTTGGCTACCTCGTAAGCTCCTAGGGTGAGCGCAGAAGCTGCAGCCAATAACAACCACATATTTAGAGAGCGAGTTTATATATATTGTATATATCGTCCGCGTCGAGTTTTTTAAATTGCCCCACAGTTCCTCTCGCCTCCACGCATTTCTCAGCCATTTCCCTTAATTTAATATCATCGATATTCAGATCGGATAATCTGGTTGGAAGCCCCATGGATTTGTACCAATTCTCCAGTCGTCCGATCATCTCGTTGATTATACGATCTTTATTATCATAAGAAAGAGAAACGTCGAATACCCTCTCGGCAAACTGTATGAATTTATCGGGATTTACATTACATACGTATTTCATCCATGCAGGAAATATGATCGCCAGACCTGCTCCATGCGCTATATCGTATTCCGCGCTGAGTTCATGCTCGATCTCATGGCTTGCCCAATCTCCTACACGTCCTGTATTAAGAAGATTATTATGGGCGATAGTCCCGCCCCACATTATTTCCGCCCGGACATCGTAATTCTCCGGTTCCTTCATTGCCATCGGACCGTAATATAATATAGTACGCATGTTCGCTTCGATAAGCCTGTCGGTAAGATCGACGTTTTGCACATTGGTAAAATACCTCTCCATGAGATGTGCGATAATATCGGAGCAACCGTTAGCTATCTCTTTTAAAGGCATAGTATAAGTTACTTCGGGGTTCATCACAGCGAATTTAGGGATAATAAGTTCTCCGTGAATAGCACGTTTATATTTACCATCTTCATTAGTGATGACCGAAGAAGGCGAAGACTCGGAACCAGCGGCAGGAATCGTAAGCACAACCCCTAAAGGCAGCGCAGAATTTATGGGTTTGCTGCCATCTATAAAATATTCCCATATGTTCTCGCAGCCCACTCCTGCGGCTATAGCCTTTGCTGAATCGATCACGCTGCCTCCTCCGACCGCAAGAATAAAATCGACTCCGTTATCCCGGCAGATTTTTATTCCTTCGTTCACAAGCGACAGCCTCGGATTGGGAACAACACCTCCGAGTTCAACAAATTCTATTCCACTATCTTTTAGAGATTTCACTACAGCATCGTAAACACCGTTCTTCTTTATGGAACCTCCCCCATAATGTAGTAATACTTTTTTACCGTATTCTTTAACCAGAGTTCCTGTTTTTTCTACGCTTTTTTTCCTAAATACTATCCGGGTGGGATTATAATATACAAAGTCTATCATAACTATATTAATTTATATTTATTGGGTAACTATTTTATTAATCGTTTCGAGTTCATCCGATCTAAAGGCCGTATTCGCCAGCGCAGATATATTATCATCCAGTTGTTTCATGCTGCTCACTCCTACAAGTACAGTAGTAACCCTGTCGTCGTATAACTGCCATGATATCGCCATCTGAGCAAGGGTCTGTCCGCGTTGTTTAGCAATCTCGTTAAGAGCGCCTATCTTACCTGTATTTTCAGCGACAAAATCTCCTTTTAGGGTGAAATTGCGAGATGCGCGGGAATTTTCCGGAATACCGTTAAGATATTTATCCGACAACAAGCCTTGTGCCAACGGTGAGAACGAGACGCATCCCACACCGCATTCCTTGTGCAGTTCGAAGAGAGAATCGCCCCTGTCGCGGACAAGCATAGAATATCTTATCTGGTGCGCGATACAAGGAGTTCCCAATTCTTTCAGTATCCGGAATGCCTCGAATGCCTGCGCAGGCGGATAATTTGAAATAGCTGCGTACAACGCCCGTCCCGACCGGACGATATAATCGAGGGCTCCCATGGTCTCTTCGAGCGGAGTCCCGGGATCGTAGCGGTGAGAATAAAAAATATCCACATAATCTAATCCCATACGCATGAGTGACTGGTCACAGCTGGCAACCATGTACTTTCTCGAACCCCAGTCCCCGTAAGGACCGTCCCACATGGTATATCCTGCTTTGGAAGCGATTACGAGTTCATCCCTATAAGGTTTCAGATTACGTGCGAATATACGTCCGAAGTTCTCTTCGGCACTTCCCGGAGGAGGTCCGTAATTATTCGCAAGGTCAAAGTAGGTTATGCCCTTATCGAACGCACCTAAAATTATTTTTTCAAAATCATTGAAAACATTCACTTCCCCGAAGTTCTGCCATAACCCTAAAGATATCGCAGGAAGCAGAAGTCCGCTTGTTCCGCTTCGACGGTATTTCATTTCGTTGTATTTTGTATCCGATGCCTTATATGCCATTTTATCCCAATTTATCGATAATAATTCACAATCCAAAAGTAAGAAAAAACAGCGATAAAGCAGGTTTTATCGATATAAATTTAATGCAAAAAACTATTGTTATTCTTAAAACAATAAGGTACCTTTGTGGGTCTTTTTTAAAGAGAATACGGAAATACAAACTTAAATTACAATTTTATGAGCTTTTTATGGAAGTCTTCCATCGGAAGAAAACTGGTTATGAGTGTAACAGGGATATGTTTCATTCTGTTTCTCCTGTTTCATATGGCGATGAACCTGGTTTCGATCTTCTCTCCGGCTATGTATAATAATGTTATTTGTACGACACTTGGAGCGAACTGGTACGCACTGATTGCAACCGGCGTACTCGCAGCAGGTTTTTTCATCCACATTCTTTACGCTTTCTACCTTACTTTACAAAACAGGAAGGCGCGCGGTGTGGAGAGATACGCTGCCGGACAAAAAAATCCGGGATATGTTACATGGGCATCGAAGAACATGTTGGTATTGGGGTTAATCGTTCTCGGTGGTTTACTTATCCACCTGTTCAACTTCTGGGCTAAAATGCAGCTCGTCGAAGTTCTGGGCGGACACGAAAACTCACTGGGCTTCCATCCTACTAATGGCGCCGCACTTATTCTTTATACATTCAGCAACATCGTATATGTGATAATTTATCTTATATGGCTGGGTGCGTTATGGTTCCATATGGCTCACGGATTCTGGAGTGCGCTTCAGACTATCGGCTGGACAAACACGGTATGGTTGAGCAGGGTTAAATGTCTGTCTACCATCCTTGCTACCATCATCTGTCTCGGTTTCGCTGCCGTAGTAGTATTTTATTTTGCTGTAAGCCTCGGATGCGGCGGTGCATGCGGACTTTAATATTGTTTGAAAAATAGAAAAAACAAAAAATATGAGCATATTGGATTCAAAGATCCCGGAAGGGGATGTTGCCCTCAAATGGAGCAAACATAAATCAGAGATAAAGGTTGTCAGCCCTGCCAATAAACGCAAGCTGGAAGTAATAATCATCGGTACCGGACTCGGAGGAGGCGCTGCTGCTGCGGCACTCGGCGAACTCGGCTATAACGTTAAAGTTTTCTGTATTTCCGATTCTCCCCGACGTGCACACTCCATCGCTGCACAGGGAGGTATAAACGCAGCAAAAAACTATCAAAACGACAACGATTCAGTATACCGGCTGTTCTACGACACGATCAAAGGCGGCGACTACCGCGCAAGGGAGGCGAATGTTTACCGTCTTGCTGAGGTATCGAATAATATAATAGACCAGTGCGTCGCACAGGGTGTACCGTTCGCCCGCGATTACGGCGGCCTGCTCGACAACCGTTCATTCGGTGGTGCACAGGTATCCCGTACGTTCTACGCACGCGGACAAACTGGACAGCAGCTTCTTTTAGGTGCTTATGCTGCACTTAACCGTCAGATAGCCAAAGGAAGCGTTAAGAGCTACCCTCGCCACGAGATGTTAGATGTAGTACTTGTAGACGGCAAAGCTAAAGGAATAATCGCAAGGGATCTTACGACCGGTAAGATCGAAAGATTCGGGGCGCATGCAGTAGTTATCGCATCCGGGGGATACGGCAACGTATTCTTCCTGTCGACCAACGCTATGAATTCTAACGGTTCCGCTGCATGGCAGGTCTATAAGAAGGGTGCGATGTTCGCGAATCCGTGTTTCACTCAAATACACCCTACGTGTATCCCGGTTCACGGAACGCAGCAGTCCAAACTCACTCTTATGTCCGAATCGCTTCGTAACGACGGAAGGATCTGGGTGCCTAAGAAAAAAGAAGACGTTGAAAAAATTCGTAAAAAACAAATAAAACCATCGCAGATCGCTGAAGAAGACAGGGATTACTATCTCGAAAGGCGTTACCCTGCGTTCGGGAACCTCGTTCCTCGCGACGTTGCATCACGTGCAGCCAAAGAGAGGTGTGATGCCGGTTTCGGTGTGAATGAAACAGGACTTGCTGTATTCCTCGATTTTAAAACGTCGATAGAACGTCTCGGCAAAAATGTTATCGCTGAGCGTTACGGCAACCTCTTCCAGATGTACGAGAAGATCACCGACGTAAATCCATACGAGGAGCCTATGCAGATTTATCCTGCGGTTCACTATACAATGGGCGGTATCTGGGTCGACTACAACCTTATGACTACCGTTCCGGGACTGTACGCTATCGGCGAAGCAAACTTCTCCGACCACGGAGCGAACAGACTCGGTGCCTCGGCATTGATGCAGGGACTTGCGGACGGATATTTTGTACTTCCGTACACGATTGGGGATTATCTCGCTAAGATGATACAGGTTCCTAAAACCGACACTAATTCTCCTGAATTCGAGGAAGCAGAAAAGGCTGTGAAAGCTAAGATCGAAAAATTGATGAATATCAACGGACAAAAATCTGTGGACGATATTCACAAAGCTCTCGGAAACATTATGTGGGACAATGTCGGAATGGCAAGAACCAAAGAAAGTCTCGAAAAAGCTATTGCCGAAATACATAAATTACGCGAAGAGTTCTGGAAGAATGTACGAGTTCCCGGGTCTGCCGAAGACTTTAATCAGGAACTCGAGAAGGCTCTCCGCCTTGCGGACTTCCTCGAACTGGGAGAACTTATGGCAAGGGACGCACTCAATCGTAACGAATCTTGCGGAGGACACTTCCGTGAAGAGTACCAGACAGAGGAGGGAGAGACTCTCAGGGACGACGAAAACTACGCATATGTTGCAGTATGGGAATATAAAGGCGACGGACAAGCTCCTGAACTACACAAAGAAGATTTGAAGTTCGAAGCGATCAAGATCGCTCAGCGTAACTATAAAGACTAAGCGTGTCTTTTATGCTATAACTTAATTTAGGTTTACGGTAAAAATTACGAACAATGAATTTAAAATTAAAAATATGGCGTCAAAAGAACGCTAAAGAAAAAGGACGCATGGAAGATTATACCGTTGAGAATATCTCTCCGGACACTTCTTTCCTCGAAATGCTCGACATACTAAATAACAACCTCATCCATGAAGGCAAGGAACCTATCGCTTTCGACCACGACTGCCGTGAAGGTATCTGCGGTATGTGTTCGCTCTATATCAACGGACGCGCACACGGACCGGAAGACGATATTACAACTTGTCAGTTACACATGCGTCGTTTCAAAGACGGCGATACGATTTATATAGAACCATGGAGATCGCGTGCATTCCCTGTTATCAAGGACCTCGTGGTGGACCGTTCGTCTTACGACAAAATTCTTCAGGCAGGTGGCTTTATTTCTGTAAATACAGGCGGTGTACCAGACGGTAATGCTATTCCGATCCCTAAACCGGATGCCGAAGAGAGTATGGATGCTGCTGCATGTATCGGATGCGGTGCGTGCGTAGCGACATGTAAGAACGGTTCGGCAATGTTGTTCGTTTCGGCAAGGGTATCGTCGCTTGCTAAACTTCCTCAGGGACGTGTAGAAGCAGTAAGGCGCGCCAAAGCAATGGTAGCTAAAATGGACGAACTCGGATTCGGTAACTGTACCAACACTACGGCGTGCGAACAGGAGTGTCCTAAAGGTATATCCATATCGCATATCGCAAGATTGAACCGCGAATTCCTATCGGCAAAACTGAAAGACTAATATACTTTCTGTAATCAGGAAAAGGCGGTCAATTTGACCGCCTTTTATTTTTGTACTTGCATTACGATGAAGTAATGCTACCTTTGTGGACTTTTTATTTTTATAAATTATCATGCTTAGTAAAAGACGGTATTATACCGAAAATTTGAAAATCGCTTTACCAATCATTCTCTCATTCGCAGGACAATCTGTCGTGCAGATGCTGGATACTATTATGGTCGGTCAATTAGGGAAGAATGAACTCGGGGCAGTTGCGTTTGCAGGAACCGTAATCATCAATGTGATGGTCGTTGGTATAGGGATATCCATAAGCCTCACTCCACTTACCGGTCAGGCTTTCGCCACGGGATCATTTAAGAAGGCTGCAGGATTCTTCCAGAATTCACTCATGCTTAACTCCTATATGGGAGTTATTCTGACAGGAATACTTCTATTATTGTTCCCGTTTTTAAAGTACATGGGGCAGCCCGAAGAAGTAATGCAGCACGTCGGAGGGTATTACATTATCACGGCAATATCGCTCATACCATTAATAATGTTCCTCTCCTTCAAACAATTTATGGAAGGTATCGGAAACACCAAGGTTGCGATGATAATCACGATAACATGTAACGTAGTGAACGTTATACTTAACTATATTCTAATTTACGGCAAGTTCGGAGCACCCGCGTTAGGGGTGGAAGGTGCGGCTATAGCTACGCTTATCGCAAGGACAATCATGCCAATAGCGTTCTTCCTGTATATGTACCGTTATTATCCGTTCAAACGGTTCTTCGCATTTTTCAAAAAGGAGAACCTGTCTTTCAAATTACAGATGCACCTGTTTAAAATAGGATCTCCTATCGCGGGACAGATGGTGCTGGAATGTTTGTGTTTAAGCCTTATAACCATTATGATGGGATGGCTCGGAGCGGTAGCATTAGCTGCGAACCAGATAGTGATGTCCATAATCTCTTTCGCATTTATGATATCGAATGGTATTGTAGGAGCTTCTACGATACTCGTAAGCCAGTCATTAGGAAGAAGAAACTACTTCGATATAAAGCACTATGCACGGGCTTCTTTCCATATGTCTATAGCTTTCATGGCTGTCGCAGGGATATTATTCGCACTATTCGGGCGCTACATCGCGATGATATTCACACCGGATCAGGAAGTAGTACTCCTTGCTGCGAAGCTATTCCTGTTCTGCGCATTCTTCGAAGTGATAGACGGCCTTCAGATAACTGCATTGGGAGCATTAAGAGGGTTGGTGGATGTTAATAAACCTATGATATATGCGTTGATAGCCTATATTTTCATAACCCTTCCGGTAAGCTATGTTCTCGGTTTCGTCCTCTCTCTCGGCCCTGTGGGGATTATTTTAGGGTTAACGATAGGATTATTTATCGCATGCGTTTTGTTCCTCCGAAGGTTCAAATATAAAATAGGCCTTATGGAATCAGGAACTAAATAATAAAAAAAGCACCGCACGGTGCTTTTTTTTATTTTAATTCTTAGATGGTAAATAAGAGAAGTTTTCGGAATAATGAAGCATCTGCTCCGTAAAACTATTTTGGTATTCGATCACCACGTCGATTATTTTGCCGTCATCTCCCTGTACAGGATGAAGAATCGGATTTATAAAACCTGAATACGGAGCCAGATCAAGTTTGGCATATCTTTCCATAACCTCGTTATGTAGTTCCGGATCGACCTTCACACCGTAACTCTCCACTAATTTTTTTCCTGCGTCGAAGTCTCCTTCCGATTTTATTCTCTGTACTTCCCGAAGAAGATCAGCGAATAGTCCGCGTAGTTTATCGAAATCGTTTACAACAATGTATGTTTTGCCATTCTCCACGATTTTCTCTATCACGTTATCTGCAAGACCTTTTTCATAGCACCATTCCGCAATCAGTTTACGATTCCTCATGTGGGATTCTTCGACGTTCTTTCCCGGTTGAATACGGGTAAGCTGGGTCATAAGACCATTCATCATATATTTGGCATATTCCGCTTTGGCAACATCGAGATTAGGAATTAACCCTATCTCCACCATCTTCGGGTCGGCAAGGTAGTATAATGCGAATAAATCCGCTCTGGCCTCTTCAAGGGTCGATCCGTAATTCTTCAGCTCATCTCCTTTCACTCCGGGAGCAAGTACTCCGGAACCGTGTCCGAGACACTCGTGAAGATCGGTATGAAGATTATCCGCAAGAGAACCGTATTTCTCCATACGTTCCTTATCATCTTCCCTCAAAACAAATTCATCTGCAAATCCGTCTCCTTTTGAAGCCTGGCTATAAGCATGGGTAATATTCTCTATCGTGACGGACTTCGAACCGTGGTCGCGCCTGATCCAGTCAGAGTTTGGAAGATTTATACCGATAGGCGTAGGAGGGAAACAGTCGCCTCCCAATGTCGCTACGGTAATAACTTTGGCAGATACACCCTTTACTTCTTTCTTTTTGAATTTGTTATCTATCGGAGAATTATCCTCGAACCATTGTGCCCATTCGCTGATTGTCTCTGTTCTTTTCGTTGCCTCGATATTCTTAAAATTAACGATGGCTTCCCAAGATGCCTTATATCCCAAAGGATCGCCGTAAACCTCAATAAACCCGTTTACAAAATCCACTTCGGATACGGTATCCTTAACCCACGTAACGCTGTATTCGTCGAAGGTCTTAAGATCGCCGCTCTTGTAATACGATATAAGCTGCTGGATCGTTTTTTTCTGTACTTCATTCTCTGCGTATGGCAGGGCTTTATTCAGCCAGAATAATATTTTATCTATGGTCTGCGAATACATTCCGCATAATTTCCATTTGCGTTCTACGAGTTGGCCGTTATCTTTTACCAATTTACTATTAAGTCCGTACGACACAGGTGTAAGATCGTCATCCGTAACCATTTTTCCATAAAATTCTTCTACTTCCGTTTGAGTGATTCCTTCTTCGTAGTAATTCATGGCGGAATTAACGATCATATCCTTATCCGAGTCCAGGCATACTCTTTTTTTATAAAGTTCCGGATCGAACATTGCTGGCTTTATAACTGCCAGCAAATGATCCTTCTTTCCAAAATCCAAAGGCAGTTTATCTTCCGGGATCGAGTTTACCACGTTATCAAAATACTGCTCCGAGAATTCCGGAATAAATTTATCCATCGAATAATGATGGTGAATACCATTAGCAAACCAAATTTTTTTAAGGTATTTTTCAAGAGCCTTGAATTCTTCCGCAGCACGGTCTCCTTCGTAATTTATGTAAACTGCCTCCAAGGTCCGTCGGATCGGAAGGTTATATTTGAAATTCTGATCGTACAGAATATCCCGTCCGCACAGCGCTGCCTGCGAAAGATAATAGATCAGTATTTTTTGGTCGGGATTCAACGTTTCGAATCCCGGAACCTGGTATTTCAGCACTTTTACGTCATCGAATCGGTCGACCTGCCAGGTAAAATCATCTTTTGGATTCTCCTTAGAGCCAGAAGCACAACCACTTAATATTCCGGTAGTTATCATAATTAATATTATTTTTCTCATAATTTATATAATTCAAACAAATTTAATACAATTTTACAGACACACTATTCAATTAAAAAACAATTAATATTGACCGATATTAACATCTTTTTTAAATTTATATAAAATAAAGTTATTAATTTTGAAAAAATAAATTTCTAAAACTACTTTCTATGAAAAAACTTTTTATCGTTATTTCTTTCTTTATCATTGCATTACAATTAAATGCAGCCTCGGAAAGAAGTAAATACAACTTCAATCCCGGTTGGAAGGTGTTCGTCGGAGAAGCATCCGGCGCCGAGAATCCCAATTTCAATGATAATGATTGGAAGAGCGTAACTTTACCGCACGCATGGAACGAAGACGAAGCGTTCAAAGTCGCGATAGATGAATTATCCACCGGAATAGCATGGTACAGAAAAACATTTCGTCTGCCAGCTTCTGATAAAGGGAAAAAAGTTTTTCTTGAATTCGAAGGTGTAAGACAGGGAGGAACGGTATACGTCAACGGCCAGAAAATGATACTTCACGAGAATGGGGTCATGGCCTTCGGTATCGACATTTCCGACATTGTTAAATTCGGCAAAGAAGACAACGTAGTTGCTGTAAGAACTGATAACGCATGGGATTACAGGGAAACAGGCACGGATACGAGGTTCCAGTGGAACGATAAGAACTTTAACGCTAATTACGGCGGAATACCTAAAAATGTAGTTCTTCACATTACTCCGCGCATATACCAGACATTACCGTTGTACAACAACCTTAAAACAACAGGCGTATACATTTACGCATCCGATATAGATATTAATAACGCTAAGGCGGTTATCAATGCCGAATCCGAGGTGAGAAACGAATCCGGCGAGACTAAAAGAATGTCGTACAAGGTTTCCCTTCAGGATATGGAAGGCAAGACCGTAGCTGAATTCAGCGGAAACGATTTTACGCTTGCTGCGGGTGAAACAGCGGTAATTAAAGCGAAACAACTGGTAGAAGGACTCAATTTCTGGAGCTGGGGGTATGGCTATTTATATAATGTATCGACTACACTACTCGAGAACGGCAAGCCTGTCGACGAAGTTGTAACACGGACCGGATTCCGCAAGACACAATTCGGGGAGGGTATGATATGGCTCAACGACCGGGTGATCCAAATGAAGGGTTATGCGCAGCGTACGAGCAATGAATGGCCCGCTATAGGACTCAGTGTACCTGCATGGATAAGCGATTACTCCAACAGCCTGGTTATCGAAGGCAACGGTAACATGTTCAGATGGATGCACGTAGCTCCATGGAAGCAGGATATAGAATCCGCTGACCGCGTGGGTCTTATTCACGCGATGCCTGCCGGAGATGCAGAAAAAGACGTTGAAGGAAGACAATGGGAGCAGCGTAAGGAACTTATGCGCGAAGCTATCATTTACAATCGTAATAACCCCAGTATACTTATGTACGAATGCGGTAACAAAGGCATATCATTCGAACATATGGCGGAAATGAAACTAATCCGCGACCAATATGATCCATATGGAGGAAGAGCAATAGGCTCAAGAGAGATGTTAGATATCGACATCGCTGAATATGGCGGCGAGATGCTATATATAAACAAGAGCGGCAAACATCCTATGTGGGCAATGGAATATAATCGTGACGAAGGATTGAGAAAATATTGGGATGATTATTCATATCCTTATCATAAAGAAGGAGCGGGCCCTCTTTACAGGGGAGCGGATGCCAGCGCCTACAACCATAATCAGGATCAGTTCGCTATTACTCTGATAAATACATGGAACGATTATTACGTGGTACGTCCGGGAACCGGAAGCAGGGTAAGTTCCGGAGGAGCTAAAATCATTTTCTCGGATTCAAACACACACTACCGCGGTGAAGAGAATTACAGACGAAGCGGAGTCGTTGACCCGATGCGCATACCGAAGGACGGATTCTTCGCTCACAAAGTGATGTGGAACGGTTGGGTAGATCTGGATGAATATGAAACCCATATAATCGGACACTGGAACTATCTTTATTCGGAAACCAACGGAAGAAATATCTTCACCGTGAAAGACGTTTACGTGGTATCGGGCGCGCCTAAGGTTGAGCTCTTCCTCAACGGCAAATCTCTCGGAGAACCTGAAAGGAAATATAATTTCCTCAACACTTTCAAGGACGTAAGATACGAACCGGGAACTCTTAAAGCAGTAAGTTATGATGCATCGGGCATGGAACTAAGTTCACACATACTCGAAACAGTTGGAGAGCCTGTCGCGATAAAACTTACTCCGATGACATCGCCTGACGGAATGCTTGCAGACGGACACGACGTGGCTCTTATCGAAGTGGAAGTTGTGGACGCACAGGAAAGAAGGTGTCCGGTAGCCAACGACTATATCGAATTCGAAATCGACGGACCGGCTGAGTGGCGCGGAGGTATCGCCCAAGGACCCGGCAACTTTATCCTTTCTAAAATACTCCCTGTGGAGTGCGGGGTTAACCGGGTATTCGTTCGATCGACTACAAAAGCAGGTAAAATAACAGTAAAAGCTAAATCAGGTATTCTTAAACCGGCGACGGTCACTATCAATACAAAGCCTGTCAAAGTAGTGGACGGCCTTGCTACTACGTTCCAGAAAGACGCTCTTCCGTCTTATATGGAAAAAGGCCCTACTCCAAGAACCCCTTCTTACACAGTAAGCAGGGAAACAATAAAAATAGTTTCTGCTACAGCTGGAGCAAATCAGGAGAAGGCGAAATTAAGTTATGACGACAATGAGAAATCCGAATGGACGAACGATGCAAGACTCTCGACCGCATGGATCACATATGAACTTGAAAGAGAAGCCAACATCTCGGAGATCGATCTTAAGCTTACCGGATGGAGGATGAGAAGCTATCCGATCGCTGTTCTTGTAGGAGACAAAGTGGTATGGAGCGGAGAAACATCGAGAAGTCTCGGTTATGTAACCCTCGCCTTCGAACCGACAAGAGGTAAATCAGTCACTATCAGACTTGTAGGAGAGAACCCCGAAGAAGAATGGTTCGGAAGCATAGTGGAGCTCGATCCGAACGTACAGCTCGATCTCTTCCACGATCCGAACGGAAGGAACGTAAACAACCAGTTACGAATAGTTGAAATAGACATTCATGAAAGGGTTAAATAATTAATAAAAAATAAGCGGCCGATCGGCCGCTTATTTTTTATTCCTCTGTTTCTACTTTATATACATCTTTTTTTTCGTTGAACGGCGAAGGTTTATCACTCAACCTTACATAATCGGAATACTTAAATTTCTTCCCCGGTCTGTATTTAAATTTTTTTTTGGTTTAACTTTCCGGTCTCATTTGTTTGAAGATAATAATCCTTCTCTTCCAAAGACATCGGACCGAATATACTGTCATTTCCGGCAACGAGTTCTTCATCTCGAGATTTAACCACGAACCACACGGTACCTTTTTCTTTTATCTGTTCCACAACTATATAACGGTTGTTCCACTGGATGGATTTTAAATTCTCTATATACGGCGAATTCGAATAACCCGGATTGGTATTCAAATAATATCCTTCCCCGTATTCGTTCACAGTAACATAATAATAGTCATGTAAATGGATATTAGCATAATCCCTGTTACAACACAATACTAAAAATATCATTGCAAAGAATTGCCCGAGAGATTTAAGACACCCCATAATAAAGATTTTTCGTAAAGTTAAAACTAAATATAAAGGACGCTTCAGCGTCCCTTTTATAGTCAATACCGTTAATATTATAAATTGATATTCATATTTTTCGGATATTTTACACTGTAACTGATATTATAGACCTTAGTTTTCCCCGGTGCAAATTTCTCTTCCCATGTAACGACTCCTGTCTCCTCGATATTTGCGGTCCATGTCGTAGTCTGTTTACTGTTCAGCGTAACTTCGATATTTTTCTGTGTGGATACCGGATACTGGTCCTTTATTATGATCTTAACCGCATGATTCTGATTGTTCTTAACTGTTATACGATAGCCGAAGGTTTGGTCTATATCGCTTCCCGATGTCCGTGTACTGCTATAATCGGTAATACGCTCCCGTTTAACGCTTATTCTTTTATCCGTACCGAGCGTCAGCGGTAATTTGTCCATAGTCGATGAAGCATCTATATATGCTTCCCCAAGATAAGTCCCGTCGTAAGTAATATTGGCTGTACCGCTTAACAGTCCCAGCTTATCCCACTCAGGAATTTCCGCAAGAAGATATACCTCGTTATCCATTTTCGGTATTGTGTAATATTTATATATCGCGGGAGCTTCCTTGACAGTCAGATCGATATTCTGTCCCTTTCCGTTACCGGGAATAGAATAAGGCAGATCGATATCATATGTAACATTCAGCATATTCTCAGATTGGGCAACATGTTGATATATCTTATTTTCAACTGCGTCATCACTTGCCGCTCCTGAAAAAACCATCTGGATATCATCGACGATTTCATAAGAATAGGAATTTTGTCTCGCATTCCTATCCCCGCGTCGGGCATATACACCGGGCGGCTCAGGTAATACACCCTCAAGAAACCATGTAGAAAGAAGAGGCGCTGTTTTACCATTACCCGGAGCAGCGGTCGATAATGTCAGGCGGATATTATTCCAGTCCATGCCGGTAGTTTGTTGTACTTTAGCCTTTGCGCTGAAACTTACGGGACTATCGGTAGAATTTATGTTTACATCGTAAAAAGGAATCCACTGTGCTTCTCTGGTAAAATAAGAAACAATTAATTTAACCGGTCCGGCGGCGGCAGACGAAGTATTTATCTTCAGCTCCCCTATTATCTGGCTTCCTTTTAAGCGCTCCCTATCATATTCGCTGTACAAACGATTCAAATTGGTAATTAATCTGATGCTATCCTTAAAAAGTCGTTGTTTTTCTGATTCAAGTTCAATTCTCTGGTGTCTGTAGTATTTTAAGTCTGAAGCAAGCTCTGCCTCTTTAAGCCTGTTCTCTGTCTCCCTGACAGTATTCTCGATTCCTTTATGAAGCAGCCAGTCGGTGTTGCTTACAATAGTTTTTTCAATCGAGATCCTTTCCATTTCAGTTTTATAGAAATTTATGGAATCATTGATTCTTTTAATAACCGGGGAAGTCTGGTTTTCCGATACCATTTGCCTTGCGGTAAATTCATAGGAAGCTATTATCAGTCCTCTATCGGACTTTACTTTCAGACTGCTCACGTCTAATCGCGGGCTCAATCCACTTATAATTATCTGGTTTTCCCCCTCAGTCACCGACACCTCCGCCGTGTGAGTAAGTTCTGCACCTAAAAGAAATACAGTAGCTTCTTCGAGTTTCGCATACACGATTTTCTCAGACTGTCCCATTACCGTGCTCACGACAATCAGCATGGCAGATAAAATGCAGAATTTTGTTTTTTTCATAACTGGAATGGTTTATTACAAAGTTAAAAAGATATTATAAACCACAAAACCGACAATAAAAAAGGCTGCCCGGTTGGGCAGCCTCAACAAATTAATTCGTCGGACGATTATTTTTCTCGTTGCGACAAATATTCCGAAACACCTTCCTGTGAAGGAGTCATTCCTTTTTGTCCTTTTTTCCAGTTTGCGGGACACACCTCTCCATGTTCTTCCGTAAACTGAAGTGCGTCTATAAGCCTGATAACTTCCTCTATGCTACGCCCTAAAGGCATATCGTTCACCAGCTGGTGGCGCACTATTCCTTCTTTATCGATAAGGAACAATCCCCTGTAAGCCATAGGAGTTCCCTCGAAAGCCATCTCGCCCATTTCATTATACATGAAATCTCCGGCAAGAACGTCATAATTGTGAGAGATGGTCATAGTCTGATCTGCAACCAAAGGATATTTAACTCCTTTGATCCCTCCCTGGTTCACATCGGTCTGGAGCCATTTCCAGTGTGAAAAATGCGAGTCCACCGAACAACCGACAACCTCTGCATTTCTCGATTTGAATTCTTCCATATAGTCCTGAAATGCCAGGATCTCGGACGGACACACGAATGTAAAGTCCGCAGGATAGAAGAAAAGTACCACATATTTTCTGCCTATATATTGGTCGAGCGAGAAATTTTCTTCGATCTCGCAACCATTCACGACTGCCGTCGCACTGAATGACGGCGCTTGTTTTCCTACTAATACTGACATAATTTTTTAAATTAATTCTTACTGTTAACGTTAATTATAGTTATTTATTTTATCTGAATTCGGTCACCTGCGGATTAGTCGGTTTATAACTATACTCCTGAAGGCGCGTAGCATGGGTATAGCTGTAATGGCGGTAATCCGCGAATCCATTCTTATTAAGGGCAAAACCTACCCTTATCTGAATGGTATTGAATACAAGCCTCTCATTCTTGACTCTGACTCCTGCGCCTATCGCCGTATAAAAATCATTGGCATATACGAAATTTTTATCCCCTATCCATGCCATATCGATAAATCCGAAGAATGCAAACCGGAAGCCAAGAAAATACAGAGGACTGAATACTACCGTTTCAGTATTGATTACCATACGATTATTTCCCAGCATTCTGTCGCCGGTATAACCATGAGGAGAATCAAGATCGAAAAATGTCAGCATCTCACCTTCCCCTTTATCGCGTGCGAACCCTTTTGTATAACGCATATCCACAAATTGCCGTAGGAATGATCTTCCCGTATCGAAAATATTCGTAAAATACCCGAAATTCAATCCTATGGAACTCTGGCGAAACTGGCCGGATTTATTTACAAAACCGTCTCCTCTTAATTCTCCGCGTACATATCCCAGATTTGTCTGGCGTCCGGCAGCAAAGACCAGCGCTCCGTACCACTTCCTTCCGAATTCGCCCCAGTAGCGTCCTCCCGTAAACTGGAATTTATAACCGTAAGGAATATCCTCCGTAGCTCCGAAACCGTAGATCATATTACCGCGATAATAAGATTCCCTGTAAAAACCAGTGCTGAAAAGAAGATACTGCCCGGAATGATAATATGAATTGGAATCGACCTTCACCTCCGGACGATCCAGAAATTTTACGTTCTTGTATCCTGCCGCCATAAACAGACTGTGCCTTATTATGGGGATATGGAATGATTTACCGCCCCATACCTCGAAATTATTTCTTTTGATAATCTTCGCCGTGTCTTCCAGAACCTGATATTCGAAATATCTTTTGTGTTCCGCAATACCGCCGGCCATATAGTCGGCAGAAAGAATGAACGGTTTGCTGACCTTTATACCGTAATCCCGTTCTTCATACCCTCTTCCGAGAATGACTTCCGTATCGAAGAAAGAACCGAACATATTCATCATCGTGAACTCAAGCATGTTACCACCGTACACAGGCTTTTTGTAACTATTGTAGGTCCTTATCCCAAGACGGTTCCAGGACCCTAAAAAGTTATCGTCGCATATATCGAGATAATACCTGGACTTTTCGAATGCGGACTTATAAGTAACATTGATCGTCCATTTATCACGGGTAACTATAAACACATCCA
>Ga0192244_10050_pt1 | contig 49322 bp, 77 predicted proteins | sample Koala_Koa27_L3_FD_131234 | JGI IMG/M metagenome (GOLD analysis project Ga0192244, IMG submission 131234) | Enriched cells from koala feces incubated with labeled cellulose particles, San Francisco Zoo, California, United States - Koala_Koa2-7_L3 ... | reverse complement strand
TAATGTCACCAATTTATCAATACCTCAATTAGCAAATAAATTACAAGAGTGGAAAACGCTGGAAGATATAGTTTTGCATTTTATTATAACAGACAGTATATCTGATGATTTACAGAATATCAAAGATTTAACACGTTGTGCTATTACTAGAAATGGAATAACAGATAGAATGACATGGCTAGTTGACAATCAAGTACGGTCTTATGAAGACATTGTAACCATTCAGCAATCACTAAATGAATACGAACAGAAAGTTACAAACTCCGTTATCTTCCACAATGCCGAGACTTTTTCAATACATTAGATAAAGAGTCAAAGGACAATAAAGATGCCAATCAACTTATAGCCGAATACATTAACAGCCTTGCAGCTTGGAGTATCAAAGGATTTTCCTCTACATCAGACATGCAGGAATATATCAAGGAAGAAAATCTTCTTTTTATCAATTTTGTCAATCATTTATATGATTATGATAGACGATCAATACAGAATTTAACCAATGCAATTTCAAAAGTCACAGAGATTATGTATAAATCTTCCGAAGATGGAAGCTTAAATTCTGAAGAAGTAAGCATCTATATGGGAATAAGGACTAATAGGCGTCTTATACAAAATGCATCCAAATGTATGGAAGCGATTAAATCAGAAATAATTCAAACCCCGAATCAAGCCGCTATGACAATTTCCATGCTATTGAGTCCTTATTCAAATTATAATACATGCATTAGGTTACGAAGCCAAGAACAGGTAAATGATCTGAAAAGAATAGGAAAAAAATAGAATCGTTAATCACGCAACTATGCAGACAGGGACTAATTGATGAGACAAAGGTAGCTAGTCTTCCTAATAAGCTCATAAAGGAATACATTCTTATAGAAATGAGATAATAACCAGAAAAGTTAAAATAAAAATGAATACTTGATTTAAATCCATGTAATCCAAGCAAGACTGGATGAAAGATATTAACCGCCAAATAACAGATGAGAGTATTTTCATTCTCAGCCTAATATTCAAGAATCGAGCAAAAAGAGATTTTAGGGTTATCTCGTGCTATGTCTCAATTGAGCATTGTACAAAAAAACCCAAAGAGCATTAATTCAAAATGTTTTATTAAAAAAAATTATTATGATCACGCTAAAAAGAGCAAAATTTGAAAGTATTGCCAAATTAACTATGCCCGAGTTCTTTGACACCAAAAATGTCGTCGAGACCGAATTACTCGATGACTGGGAAAAGTATGCTTACCATCCAGACAAGCCATTGACTTTAGATAGAGTAATGGATATTTTGGAAGAACAAAATGACATATTACTCTTATATCATTTTATACCTTCCAAGGCTATTTTGTGCTCACGTTCCTGTTGTGGCATTTCTAACCCCAAAATGGAGCGCATGATAAAAATTACAGCTACAACAGACGATAGAGGGCTTTGCGACACTATTCATTTAACAATTTACAATTCATTAGAAATCATGTTAGGTGATATTATCAATGAAAGAAAGCGAATGTTAATGCGATATAACTTTGGCTTTGACGAATCCTATTGCAAATTTCTATCTTTCGCTTCCTAAGACTAAGAAGCCCTAAATTAAAATAACAAAGCCTATTATCAGGAAAAACAACCAGGAGTTTTTTCAATCCTGGTTATTTTTTCCTGGAACAAATTATTCAGAAAACTTACATTTATTAATCTATAGACACATAAATATGGATATTACTATTTACAAAGAATTTATAGATTTAATCAACAAACATTGCCACTGGGCGGTTGTAGATGATTATTTATATAAAATAAATACTGAAAATCAATATGACATCAATACCATGCGACATCCTAAATCTCTTTTAGTCAGATTTCGTAACGGAAGCCATATCACAGACAATAAAAATGCTCTCCCCATACAAGAATGGGCATTAGAAAAAGCACTACTTTTTTTTAGAAACAGACATTAACTTCAGGCATCGAATGAAAATGCACGCATGTACACCAGACGATGCAGACCAATGGTTACAGATTGCTGTATTTGGAAATATCATATTCAAATGAAGATAAAAAAGAGACATATAATCCTGGTGCTAATAATCTGTTGCATAATTATTGCCCTGTTATTACAATTTATCGAAATGAACCTAACACTTCGCACTATATTGGTTACTCTCCTGATAGCCTTCCTTTTTTCTATTCGCGGAGTCATAACATTGTATGAAGATAAAACAGATTCGCCAAAAGAACAATAACACATGCCAATCGAGATACCTAATATACTTCTACTTATATTCTTGATAAGATGCTACCACTTATCCCATTCCGGTAAAGAGCAAGTATACATAGCTAGTGTTATATGGATTAACAGCCGTTTCAGAAGCTTATTCTTCACTCATGCCCTATCCATAATGTCCATCATATTGGGTACTTGGAACCTTAGTGTAAATTCAATGTTATTCCCTTTTATAACCATAAGCATTGGAATGCTTATGGTAAGTCATCGCCTTGCAAATAAAATTCTCATAATTGTATTAAAGAATAAATGGTGGCTTCTGATTATTCCACTAACATCCATTTTTATATGGAACATTAATCCATTTATATTCCTATTACATCTCCTTTTAATTGTTACCGCCACCCGTTTTTACTCTCCTTTCAAGTAATGTGTTCTGCATACGGCACTTATATCTCTATTGGCGGTTATTGATTTCCCGATGCAAATTTCAAACACACCTACCTATTACACAAATCCGAGCAGAGTTTTATTCTAAATCTTCCTTTATCGGGAATAAAGAGTATTTTGAATAAAAGATTTGTTCCATATGCCGGAATGTTTCAAGAGAAGCATAGAAAATCAACAACCCGACAATAGAGGAAATAATACCTCAACGATAGGGAAATAAAAAATATATGAAATTTCTTGTAACATCAACAACGTTAGCTAACAAATTAGCTGAAATGTCAAAGGTAATGACTTCCAAAACAGCCTCCCCTATTCTCTCTCATTTTCTTTTTGAGCTTGAGGGAGAGAACTTACAAATTACGGCCTCCGACGGAGAATGTTTTCAACATAGTGTTTTGCCAGTTGCAACTGTAGAAGGAAGCGGCAAAGTCTGCCTACCTGCCGATAGGTTATTAAATGCACTTCGCAATATGCCTGAACAACCCATAGGTTTTACAATCAATGAAACGACCCTAAATATTACCGTCAAATACACAAACGGGCACTATGAATTTGTAGGTAATTCCGCAAATGAATATTCAACTCCTACTTCATTAAGCCACGATGCAAAACAGGTGCAGATTGAAGCAAAAATGCTAAATACAGCTATTTCTCAATCATTGTTTGCCGTAGCAATAGACGACTTACACCCTATAATGAACGGAGTATACCTTACTATGAAAGAAAAAATGTTCCAAAGTGTAGCAACCGACGGACTCAAATTAGTGCGCAATACTTACAAATTGGGAGATCCCCTCGAAGAAGTTAGTTTTCTACTACCCACAAAAGCAGCTAAAATCATCAATAACCTCACAAGCAAGGTTACTACGCCTGTCACAATCAATTATAATGAAAGAGAAGCCATTTTCGTATTGGAAAATGACACTTTCCGATGTCGGTTGTTAGAAGGTCGATACCCTAACTATAATTCGGTAATACCTCAAAACAACTCTAATTCCGCAACCATAGATCGAGAAAGCCTACTATATGCTATCAAGCGTGTAGGACTTTTCTCAAGCACCGCAAACGGATGTATAGTAATGAACTTTTCGGGTATCAACCTCAATGTATCAGGCAAAGATATAGACTATTCAACTTCAGCAGAAGAAAAACTATTCTGTTCCTATTCAGGAGAAAATGTAAAAATTGGATTTAAAGGCGAACACCTCAAACAAATTCTTGAAAATACTAAAAGCAAAGAAGTCATATTCCAATTAGGAGATCATTCAAGAGCAGCAGTAATTACGCCTATCAACGAGGATGAAAACATAGAAAATCTATCATTACTTATGCCCATATTAGTAGACTAACGATTACTCTCCAAATGTCTCACCCCTTATTATCAATTAGAGCTGAATATAAAGAGGCTGCCTCTGATTAATATAACGTAATAACAAAAAAAGAACAAAATGGAAAAATTAGATTTGAAAGGGAAAAAGTATTTAGTAATTGGATTGTGCTTATTCACAATCCAAATATTTCTCCCGCATTGGGTCTGGATCTATTGCGCAAGACTTTTACACTGCCATACAACAGATTACATTTACTATCCGATAATGGCTATCGCCACTATATCAATAGCAATATTCTATTATAAAAACCACAAAAGAACAAAGTAGTACACCAACCTCCAATAATTCAAATATTAAACATACAAGATTAATATTATGGCAGAGAATCAATACATCACCCCAACTAAAGAAAATCCCATTTTCAAAGCCCACTGTTCCGATTTCGGTCATATAGAACAGGAGTTTTACAAATGTTGGGAAATTAGAACAAAAGAGTTTTGGCTTATTGGGAATACATTTTCTACAAACTTAACGGATGCCATTGTTCGTCTACATGAATTCATGAAATCATATGAACCAGCAACATCAAAGACAAAATTCGAAATCTTTTTCTTTGACGGGACTATCGATAAATATGGAAATTCAAAAGAAATAAAAGTGTACTCTATCACAGAAGCCAATGCCAGAAAATGGAAATTAAAGTAAAATATCACCAACTAAAAAAACATATAAAATGATGAGAGAAGAATATCTTAAACGTCCCCTCGTTGAAGACGTTGTTTATGAAATCAGTGAAAATAGAATACGGATAGCAAGCCCTCACACCATATTCATTGAAATAATAAAACCGAGGATAATATCATTAACTGAAGTTGAACAAATGTTTCGTACAGTCAAAAAAGCTATTAAAGAAAAGAAGAACGTGACCTTGAAAGGAGCCACAAAATTCCTCCCCGCTGTCAGAGAGCTTTATACGGAATACTTGCAAGCTATCGAAACAATAAGCAAGAATTTCACCGAAGCATTTCAATTATCACAACAGATTAAAATTGACGGTATTCATATAAGATGCCTTGACGATGAAGTTATGCTAAAACTGTTAGCAAAACAGAACGAAATCGCTAAACAATATTACAGAGGAACGGCTTTCTCACGGTTCGCCGGTTACTATTACAAATTAAAAGAAGTTCATCAAGACATACAAAAGATAAAACATGAAGAATGTGAAACATCAAAATATATAGTACATCTTTGTTGATAACCTGAAAGCCAAAGGAGCTACCGCCATTATCGTTCATATCTAATATGTAATGTAAATGGCGGTACGCCCAACCAAAGCGGTAAAAACTCCTTCATTTTCTCACATATTCCGTTTCATCCCTTTTTTAACTCAATAATTTATTCCACCTCTAACTTTCAAAAAAATATTTCATCTAATGATTACTCTTATGACTGTTTCTTACTTTTCATGTGCAAATATCGATTAAAGCCATATTCATAAACTTAACGAAATATTTCGTTGGTTTCTACATAAAATCTCCAACTCATTTAGAGCTAGTATTTTCTTTGAAAAAGTTTCTTTAATCTGCTGCTTTCATCCATTTAAGCACCAGAAAAGTTCACAATTCAGTCATAGTGATTATTATCACTTCAAAGACCAGAAAGGGAACAAAAATTTTATTAACCTCTTAACAAAGAAACTTATGAGCAGTTTTATTAACAGTAGCAAACATTTCGCAAGTGTAAAAAAAGCATCATCGCTTTGAGATACAGAGAAAAAGATATCATGGAATTTAAAATTGCCAGACTTTTGCCTGAACTCTCCGTGTTTAATAGCAGAAACCAAGAAATGGCTGAAGAAAAAATCAATGAACTAATAGACACAATTATAGATATACAAGTCATATGTGTATGTTTACAATACAAGCATCACTATATAGGTACGTTAGACAAAAAAATCTATGAAACTCAAGAATACATTAAAGGAAATTTGGAAACTGGTGAAATATTATCCAAAATTGCATTATTCAAAGCAATACAAAGTATTCTTTATCAAATAGAATTAGATTATCTCACTGATCTTCGACCACTATCCACAAAAGAAGAGGTAGCTCTAAAATTTATGGATATTCTAAAAGAAGCCTTAATGTACAATATCATAAGAGACATAGATGAATATGATAAAGCAGAATGGAGCATTATGTAAACAATCAAAATTCAAAAAAACTGCATAATACACTGGTAAATATGAAAAAAATCAGAAGAAAATTATCCTGAAAGACATTCGTCATTCTAAAGGCATATATCTTAAAGAGCTGCAAGCCCATGATATAGCGACTTTGATGATAGGACGAGGAATGACGCAAGTGGAAGCATACGCATTGATTAAAGCTAAATACAACTAAAAAAGCTCAATCGTTTTTACCCAGCTTACTGAAATAATGGAAAACAGTAATTACAATACATTGTTTTCCATTATTCAGAACTCCGCAACACCTTAACTCTCCTTTTATAACAATCCCCGGCAAATGCTTCTAACCTTACTCCTATTCCTTCCCTCTATGTGTGTATCCTCCTTTTCTAATGCCTCAAAGCATGGATAGTTCCCTATTATATACATTTCTCAATTCCTTCCATACTTCCCGTCAAGTCATTACCGTTTGATTTTATTAATGCAAAGTTCGGCTATCCCGGCTTAATCTCCCGGCTTAAAATGTATTTCTTGTAAATTCTTCCTCTTACAGAGAGTAATTGACAAGAAAAGCCCTCGATTAAGCACTTCAGGATATCCGGCTATGGCATCATAAATCTCCGAAACGGTCTTGGAAGCAAGATTCGATTAAAGGGAAAATACGAAAATAAATTATTTTAGAATATGGATTATCAAGAAGCCATTCAAATCATTAAAGAAAAAAGTTGTGACTGCAACCGTACATTTCTCGTGTCCGGAAATGGAGGTGTTGATAAGACAAGGTTGTTCATCTCAACAAACGGTACAATTTGCCGTTTTATACCACGTTCACAGAAAAGAGGATATAGTATATCCTTTGAAACTGTATCTTCATGGAAATCACTTACTCCGGTTGAAAGCGTACACGACGAAAGAAAAATGGTCGAAAAATTCAAGCGTTACGCGTCCAAGGCAACATTTCCAAGCGCATTTGTGCGTAAATGCATCAACGCTGATATTACAAAGGGATGCCATGAAAATCATCTGACAACGGGGTGCGGTGTTGACGGACAAATAATAACAATGAAGTGTATTGAAAAGTATGCTCCATATGCAGTTAAAGCATTTCAGGAAGCCTTGCAGTCTCGTACACCCTATCATTCATACCGTTTCCCTTTTCAGGGATATGAAGGTACACTGTGGGTAGAGATAGCCGGAAAAGACGATGGTTATAATAAAGCAGGTGATGTCAATGCCGGGTTCTCTAAAGAGTACATAGGGTGTGGAAATGGATATTACTATGCGCTTATAAATGAAGATGCCTTTATAGGGATTGATAAGGATTGAATATGTATTAATAATAAGATAGTGGCTATATGAACAAGTATGATTTTATAAAAACAGGCAATAAAGTTTATTGGCACGCCCCAGATGGTTGTTTCTCTGATGGAATATATGAAGTTATTTCAGCCCCACAAACAATTGAGGATGACAGCATTATTCTGATAGCCATCGATTATTCGGAAGCTGAAGTCCTTCCTGTGGAATTGGCACCGGCGTAATATATTGACGGAAGTGTTAGAGTATATCCCGTACTAAGATGATTGGTAGACCGTTTCAATCATCTTATACTATTCTTACGCATATATCCTCTTTTAACGAGATCCCCTTTTATCTACATGATCAGGAATACCTGTTATATCATATTCCCATAATGTCTCAGCATCCAATCAGACGGATTTATTTTTCTCTTGCAAAGTTACTGCGATGGAAAATCGTCCAAGTAACGCGTTGCTATTTACCATTCATTTTACAGCATTCTACCTCGATTCGTTTCACATCGAGTCTTCTGTAAAATTCACGTCAAATTCCTTGGGCTTATTCCCGCAATTCGCAGTTTAGAATGCAAGTAAAAATAAAATTCCGACCGAATAGACCTAACGGTTCTGAGGCAAGGGATTAAAACTAAGTTTAACAAATAAAAAAAAATCAAAGTTATGCACAGCCGAATTTTTCAAATCTCAAAAACACCAATAAACAAAGAGTGCTATCTGAACGCGCGCACGCTCACACAAGAAGACAACAGTTATTTTGACTATTATTCGGAAATTGACGATAAAATACGCAAATACAACATCAACTGTTTGGTGGAAAGAGTTCTGCCTAAAGGAATGTTCGAGCTTACATCAGAAAACACTATGCGCTACAATGGCGGCTTGGAACAATGGAAAGAATCTTTTGTGGCTGACATACGCAAAAAAGCAGAAGCCATCAACACAGCAAACATGATGGAATGTATTGGTCCGTTATATCAGCTTGAAAATACATTGAAAGATCCGTTTGATACCGCCTATTTGTTCTATCTGGACAAAGAGGGCATACAATCATATGCCGAACATTCTTTTGCGTTCATAAATTTTATCCATTCCCTTGAGGTAGGCGCAACACTTTACATTGGAGGAATCATAGACTATCATTCCTAATAATCTTTTAAGCTCATATCAGGCAACCATCCGCTATATGGGTGGTTGTCTATCGTCTTTTCGTTCAAGAGCACACAGTACGATTCCTTTTATAGCTTCGCTCACCAAGCCGCCGTAATCGGCTTCCCTACCTGTTTTATCCATATAAGCACCTGATATAGTGACATAACTCCAATTGTCACGACATACGCCACAGACTTGTTTTCGCGTGCAAAGTTACGGTGGACGAACATTGCTCAAGTATCGCCATAGCTACCTCAAATAAAATTTGATGAAAACTTTTCGAAATCACAGATTCCGGTATTCACAAAATTTCATCAACGGTTCCTTGCTCACTGTTCTTGCAACCACCGTTTGGTCCGGCACGTAAAACAATCCTTTGAGACGAAATCGAAAGATCTCAAAAGAAGGGAATAAAATATAAAAGTATTTATCAACAAAAGAGTAGGCATTTACAGCAGCGGTATGACAATCATAATAGCTAATAATGCGGAAAACAGTTACAGTAAACAATTTAAATATATATAAACAAATCAACACATTAATTAGTATGAAGAAATTCAATGGTTACATCAGCACGGATGAAGGAAGTTATTCATTTTTCCGAACCAAATTAAGACAGCACGGAGCAACACGCATTATTGGCAAACCAATGACAGAGGAATACGATTACGATTACCATATTTTTATAAAATTCAAGGCTAGTTTTGCTGTAATACGACGTATTTTATTAGACAAAATGCTTATTGGCTATGTTAGGATTAAGAACTTCCCAATGCATAAGTTAGTTAAGCTATCACATTTCAGCAATATGAAAATCATTCAGCAATCCGAATTCAATCCAATGTTACACTATTCGGACTCACGTATTGGCTGGCACGTAGATATAGATATTATTACATATATTGCAAATTATTCTCTGAATAAAAGAGCATTAATCGATCAATTGAAAAAAAATGGTTTAAACAAAGCCGAATATGTTTGTATTAGTGACAAATGGGTTCGTTTTTACGGCTACAACACTATTTCAAAATTAGTTCCATACATGGTTAACGATTATCCTTTCCCAATAGTCTGCTACTATATTGATAAGAACAATATTTTAGATTCCTCCTCTTCTTCTTACCTAAAGAAATTTATAACTAAATATTCCAGCATAGCAACCAACACGCTTAGTAGGAATGTATATACTCAGCTATTAGATGAATATCTGAAAGAAGACATGAAAATAATTCCCGAACAAATCAAATTTATAAACCATTCTAAACAAAGTGATACTAATTCAAAAGAGTATCGGTTTAATAGAACATTCTCTAATAAAATCACAAATGAAATAGCTCAGATGCACTTTCTCAAAGGCATAACACATCTGGTGATTACACCTAAATTCGTAGAACTAACATTTGAAGATCAAAGTACCAGACAATTCTTATTCGGTTCAAAAAGGTTATATCCGGAAGTACAATACACAAAGGAATCAGATATTCTTATTGAACATTTCATAGCCAAAGACTTATTAAATTCAATCGTTTTTGAGTTAGATCTTCCATTTTAATCAAATCCAACAAAGTTCGTTTAATTCATCCAAATACTCTGTGAATTAAACGAACTACACCAGCTATACTAGGAAATAAAAAAATATACTTAAATGAAACTGCTACCAATTTTAAACGTCAGTACATATAAAACCTATAATCATCCGCCAACACGAAAAGAAGGTGGAAGAATGGCTATTATAACACGAGATGTAAAATATAAAGATAAAGTCTTACTTAAAAAAGGAACCAAAGGCGCTGTTATTGCTTTCAGTACCTTTGGCCTATACATGAAATTTGAAGATTATAACAACTGGCTGCAAGAAAAACAGATTACATCATACAGCAACTACCTCTATGAAAGCTCAATGCTAAGTAGGAGTTATGATTTCTTTCACACTTTCACAAAGAATGGAAGAACTAAGGTAGGAACATGGCACACATATATCAGTCGAGATGATTTTGAATTCCTTGACACAAAACAATTAGAACTTTTTGATAAAGAATAAAACAATGGGAACAACAATCGCACAATGGAGAATTGAGATTCTGACTTCTATCAGATATTCACCGGCCAGCATCGATGACCTGATAGAAAGAGAGTTCATCAAAAGTCATATAGCAAGAGAATGGGTTGATCGTTTTTGCTTTTATCTTGAAAATGACGGCTATATTAATGAAGCGAAAGACGGGAAGTATCACATTACAATAAAAGGTTTACAGAAGTTGAGATAAGCGGGTAAATCACCCGCTCTTTTCCTTTTCCAATAAATCAAAACCAAAGCAAGATTACTATTCAGCCCCATGATTTACGAATATCACATCACATTCAATATTATACACTAATATCCACTCTCCTTTTATAAGAGAAATAGCTTACCGAATATCACAGTTATTTCCACTCCTTTTATATCCCTTCCCCCTTTCTATCACTTCACATCACAATCTTTTATATCGCATCATCCATCGGAATCCCTCACTCCGAAAGCCGTCAAATTTTATCCGCAAAATTAACAGTATCCAGTTTATTACCAACAAGTTCAGGCACTTCGTGTATTGTTGCAAATCTTCCTTTCTACGAAAGAGTATTCCCAACAAAAAACTTGCCTTGTAATAGGATACTGCAAAAAAAGCAGATAAAAATAAACGGACTTCCTAAAGTGAGGAGACAGGTTCTTTACAAAAGGGAAATAATCAAAACAATAAAAAATGAAAACAAGAATAAGAAATAAAATGATGAAAAATCCTGGAAGGTATAAATTACATCAGTATTTGAAATATGCTCATCAATGGGCCTCTTCTGTCAGCTATAAATGTCGTTTATACTTGATATTGGATAATGGAAAAATAGTAAGGACTGATTAACTAATAACGATAAAGTTATGAGTAAGATATTGAAGCAAGGTGAGATATATAACTATCCCAAAGGTACCAAGGTTAGAATTAAAGATAATGTACAATGCCATCAACAATACCATGATGGCGGTACTCTTATCTTTCAAGATAGGAAAGATGTAGATAAGGGTGAATATCGTGTAGGCATTCAAGTAGAATTAGGAGTTTGTTTTGATTTCCACCCAGATGATTACGAATTGATTAAAACTGAAAAGATATGAGCAAAGAAAGATTACAAGAGATAGCAAAGGAATTGGCAAATAATGCCAATATGCCGTACTGTTGGGAAGATATCTACAATCGTTTGATTGGCGGTTATCCTCTTCCATTTAAAGTAAAAGTTGAATAGCGTAAAACATAAGTAGTAATGAAGAAAAACATTTTAATAGCACATGCATCAGATGGATTGAGAAATATTTTCAAGAAAGAAGTCTCACTAATTTCTGTATGGATAAACGGAAGATGCGAACATCGGGTTGATGATGAAAGTGTTGCCGTTTACTTAAAGAAGCCAAGGAAACCGCCAAAATGCAAATATACATCTGTGAAAACAAAAAATTAGACGGAAATATAGATGCGTTTGGTGGCACACCACTGTATACAAACGGACAATTAAGCGTATACGAATTAATATACAACGAAACTATTGTTTGGTCAAGATTTAATTCAAAACAACATCAGTTGAGTAAGTGACCCACCCTATTAATTGTTGAGCTAATAAATTATCACATTAGAAAAAGATTGTCAAGCAAATCGAAGCGGAATTCGACTGTTCCAGTTATAGTGGCGAGGCTTCAGATGGCGTAGAGTGGTACGACAACTTGCGTGATGAATTTGTCACATATATAATGAAGAGTATAAGTGTTTCTATTTAATCAATTAAGTATTAACCCAATTAGCATTACAATAAATGAAAAAATACAAAGGTAGCCTTTGGGCAGATGAAGGAAATTACGATTATTTCCGAACAATGTTAAAAAACACGGAGCAAGCCAAATCAAAGGCAAAGAACCGGAAGAAGAATACGAGTTTTACTATGTATTCCTTACATTCAAGGCTAGTATTTCTGCTGTACGTCGTATATTATTAGACCTAAACTCCATTGATAAAATTACTATCAAGAACTTTCCAACATCCAAATTGATTAATCTTTCACACTTTAGCAATATGAAAATTATCCACCATTCTGAATTCAATCCTATGCTACACTTTAGTGAGGATTCCCGCATTGGTTGGCATGTAAGCATAGATATCTATTATTATTTAGCTGTATATTCTCAAGACAAAAAAATGGAACGAAGCAATACAAGAATCAGAATATGCCAATGCAGAATATGTTAGCATGAATGAAAATATAATTCGCCTTTACGGCTACAATACTATTCCTGAATTATTTTCATTATTGACAAAAACTAAAGATCTTAATTGGCACCCGACATACTATATAAATAAACCGGAAATTTTAGAGACTATCTCATATGCTTCTCTAAAAACCTGTCTACACGCACATAAAAATCATTTATGTTTTATGACCTGCAATGAACATCACAATAATATTTATCTACAGTTATTAAATGAATTAAAAAGAACAAGCACCTCTGATATTCATGATCGATTGAAATATCACAATCAATCAGTGCCCCTATAAATTCATTTCATGCAAAACATAAAGAAACTAATCAGAAAACCAATAACAAAGATGTGTAAAAAACAAGAAAAAGATTCGACGTTGCAGGAATCCCTAAACGAGAAAGAAACTGAAACTCTTCAGCTCATAGAAGACGAAGACGGTTCAGAGTTATGTTATTGCATTTATTGCAGTTGTTACTACATTGATAATAATCCGCAATTCGATGCCAAGAAGTATAACACAGATATTGCTAGAGGTGAACTGAAATTATTCTCCGAACCGACAGATGAAGATTCGCCAGATGATGAAGACTATTTTTGGGGATGTCCGGAATGTGAAACTGACGAATATTTAATTGATGTCTGACTTTATCCATATCTCAACAAAGAGTTCATTCACTTCTATACAGTTAAAAAGTGTCCGAACTTTGGCCACTAGGATACAAAAAAAAGGCGGTGAGTGTTGAACTTGCCGCCTAAAAAATGCCCTATATATGGAGATTATTGCCAACAACGTCTGTATTCCGGATATTTTGTTATTATTTTATTATTTCTAATAAGACAATTCCATGCTATGTTATTGGCTATTTCATATCCCAACGTGTTACTGTGATAAACATCCACAATCATTCGAGGCAACCAGTGCTCTTCTATTGGTTTTTCGTGACAAGAAACTACTCCCTCGGTTCCTTTTTCCTCACAAAACCAATGTGATGTGATCGTTTTTTCTTCATCATTTCTTTCTTTGTTCTCTATTTCAATATCAATTGCTGGTATTTCGTCTATTTTGTATACTTTTTTAGTTAAATATAAATTATGATAATCCTCATTTCTGATTTTTAAAATAGGCAAACATGCTTCTACTATTTCTTCACTACAATCTTTCACTACATCCCATTTTTCCAGATTGCTGACCATATTGTTTTTTGCGGAAATAGCCAAGTTAATTGCATAGTCATTACTTACCTTTATTTCTATGAAATCAAAAATTCTTTTTATTTCAACGCTTAGTCCATTTTGCGTATTTATAATCATAACTCCATTATTTTATTGATTTTTTATATACGTGCGAATATACCGTAAAATTATGATATTTACAAACTACTGGTTTAAATATCTCATGTATTACCCTAAAATAATAAATATCACACAACACTCTAAAATCTAAGGCTAACCATGCCATAATAACTTATTTTTTATTGAACTATGTTTAAAATGTTTCGCCTAAAAAAATGTCGAGTTTGCGTAACTCGTTTTCCGACTTCGCTTATTGGCTCCTTTACAATTTGTTTTGAAAAGGATGTCAAGTAATATATAAGCTCCATTGCGGTGTACTATGGGACTTATCAAATGTCATTTCTCCGGCTCACTTATACGAGCACGTTTATTTTTAGCAATATCTTTTTATTGAAATTTCTTATCTTCTTCAAGGAGTTCCTGACTGCATTGCCCCAATGCCAGAGGAGTAAAGAGTTCTATAAGGTTTTCTTCAGAATCGCGCAAATACAGAGTACGCATCCCCCAATTAGGCATATCAGTAGGTTCATTGATAAAAGTCACGCCTTTTGCTTTTAAGGTGGCAAAGGTTTCGTCTACATTATCTACACTGAATGAAAGCATTGATTTTTCGCGCATTGCAACGGGTTGCTGTTTATCTACATTGCCTACCGAAGGTGCCATCCAATCGGATACAAAAATAGCCAACCCTTCTATTCCGTCAGCTACTCTAAAACTGGCATATCCACTATTTTCATCCCCCCAAGCTGGTTCTAATCCGAGTTGTTCGGTGTAGAACCTAAAGCATTTAGCGAAGTCTTTTACTAATAATCTTACGTTACTGAATTTCATTGTCTACAGATTAATGGTCTGTAATTTGTTTTTGATAATCAAGATGCAAATATAATCATTCTATTAGCTGGAGTTTTAAAAATCGTATTTATCTCACCTCAATAGATATAAACATGGATAAAACAATAGATATTGGTCACATCTACACCATAACTTACATAACAAGCATCTTTATGTCTTACAGTAAACGAGTTATTAAGCTCCAAGCCTATCCCTTTCTACATCATAAATTACCAATCATCTTTTAAAAATATGGCTTTGAGCCCTGTCATTCAAAAGATTTTCTATTCTCAATGCGATTTCCTCTTTTATAACATGAATCCAATAACCGCTGACACCTGCTTTTTCTCCATAAACCTGGTAATTCCCAACAAGGTCAATAGCCTTTTCTATATATGATTCCGCTGACTTGATATTATATCTTTTCGCAAGCCCAAGCAGATCTTCACGCGTAATATCTTGTGTCTTCCCATTTATCATCATGCTGTGGCGATTGATGTAATGTGGCGCACTCGGATCAACGGTAAATGTATAGTCGTATGTCGGGGCAAAATGCCATTTCCCGTCCTGCCCCATCAAAAAGCTAAAGTTCTTGTTGTGATCATCAACATTACCGCCGAGTACATTCATCACCATGGAACGAAAAAGGAACTGAAGTTCGGGTATGGGGACACCAATTTTACATGCTGTTTCAAACAATTCCTCATAGGAATTGGCTGCAGGATTGAGCGCGGCTAAAGTCTGAACATGTACCTTCTCATAACCATTACGGTCGAAACGCTCAGTCAGAAAATGTACTTCCCTTTCTCCCTCAAGCAACCGGCATGGCATCATTCGAAGTCCGGCATCCTTAGTCATCAGGTAATAGCTATATTCTATTCTTGTAGTAGGTATATCTAAGTGTTCATCGAATTTTATGATTGTAGGTGTATAACCCGGAAACGGCGTCGGCACTTGCCCCGAATAACATTGACCATCATTATAATTAATATTAACGACAGCCTTCGGTCTCCGCCCACCGGCAGAGGTACCGACTTTGAATAAGCTCTCGATAATAAAATCAGTCGATATAGCAGAATTGAACCCTTTTGCTTCACAAAGAGCTTGCTGGGCTAATTTATAAAGTTCAGCAAGCTCTACTTTAAACGGAGTTTCCATCTCTTTCGCTGTCGGTGGAATAAATTCAAGAGCCCCCATTCCTCTTCTGCCTATATACGCGAGTCTGTCCAAAGGAGAAAGATCGCGTGGACGAATATGGTGAACTTTAGCCCACTCATTAAATACGGTATTTCCCCAATGTTCAGGAAGCGAATCGGCGATAAAGGAAGGCAGTCCACCAAATATCTTCTCCGGTTCCGGATAAACCGGAAGACCACGTTGTGCCAAAACTCCATAAATAGAAGCTTGTAACGGAGCTATGTCATAGCCTGTTTTCACAAACTCATTATCAAAATAAAAGCATACCTTAGAACGGTACTTGTCTTGGGTTGCAACAAGTGTCCCTACTTTCCTATCCCATAACATCACGTCCAGGCTATGTGTCATTTTTTGCTCCTCCTTACTCTTTTAGGTATTAACTTATTGATTTCTTTCAATGCCATAGGAGACATCGGCAACTCAGGAAGCAGTTCTTCAATACGGTTTTCCATTCCCAACACCCGAAGCAGCGATATGAAATTATTGAGTGTCATATTTTGATTAACACTCTGCTCAAAGTGGCTGATAGTGGCTTTGCTCACTCCCGATTTTTCAGCCATTTCTTTCTGACTTAAACGAGCTGCAAGACGATATTCCTTAACCCTTTGTGCAAGAAGCTTAAGTATATCCTGATTCGTTCTATATTCGACATCACCCATAGACTAATATATTACTATTTATATCGCAAATATAACTATAATTATCTATATATTACTATCAAACAACATATTTAACAACTTTGAGTATCCCAATCTATACCTTTTATTCATTTATAAAAAAGTAACTTATCAACCGCAACTCTCCACTTATATACTCCTTTTCCTAACCATTATATAATTGTCAATCCCTGCCCCTATTATAAATCATAAATGACTGCTGAATCATTCACGCAAAGCCAGACTTTTTTTTCCGCAAAGATGGTTGTATCCAACATTCCTCTGTAAGGTACGCCCCAAGGGGAGCTTTCCTTCTGAAAAATCTTCCTTTTCCATTGAAAAGGTATTTTTCAGAAGGAAACCTTACAGGAGAATAGGATTCAACCGGAGAAGCAGAAAAAACAATCAGTCTTTACGATTAAATGACAAATCGTAGGGAAATAAATAAACGAATAGACAATTAATTATCAATTTATCAACTAAAAAAAGAATTATGAGAAATTTTAAAGGAAACATCAATCTGATGCAGCTTGTAGGAGCAAAAGTCGTATCAATGGAAGTAAGCGGCAAATCAATGAATTACGTATGTATTCCGGCAGCTTGGAATGACATTTATCTATCTGCTGACAAAGCAACCAACGAACCTAACGGAGCCTATCTCAACATTCGCGCTTGGGGTACCGGGGTAAAGTATCGCCAAGTATGCGAAGCAAACAACGCAGATAAAGAAGGTTATATTGCGCCTAGCCACCAAATATCAACCAGTTATTCGGAACAGTTTCAGAAAGACGCTGTTGCAGCAGCAGAAAATCGCCTTCGTAAAAATGAAGAATTTATGGCTAAGAATCTACCCGAAGAGGAGATCAAGAAAAAAGCACTCTATACTGTCAGCAACAAAGGCCGCATTGGTACGTTAACCCCGCTTGAACCTCAACAACCAGAAGCATATACCGGAAAAGCCGCACCTGCACAAGGTGTCAGCGAATGGATACCGCCAATGGAAGATTCTGAAAATTCACAGTCAAAAGACGATCTTCCATTCTAACCCCACGGGTAAGCATCAGACGAGCATATCATTTCCTATATAAAAGAGAATGATAGCTCGTTATGGAATATTACCGTTTTCATTGTATAATCAACAAATTAAAATCAATCAATAACAGTCTAACAAATGAATAAATTAAAGTATATAAGAAAAAAACAATTTACCTGAAACGTCGTTTCAAACGGTTGTCTAAAGTCGATAGGTATATATTGACTCTTGATTCTCTTGTAATGACATCAAATCTATTAACCTATGTCATTACTCTTGATACCCTGTATTTCTTTATAGTATGGTGGATAGGAATATTTATGAGTAGCCACATTTATTATCAGAAGAGAATACGTCTTTATTCAATAGGCTATTATTATGCCGGTAAAATAATTGGAATGAATACGGCCTATAAGAATCATCAGAATAAAAATAGCAACAAGATATTCATGAGTTAACAAAATAAACATAATTAGAATATGAATAAACCATTAAACACACTATATTGCTCTGAATGTGGTAGTTCAAGTGTTGAAATTAGGATGTGGGTAAATCCTAACACCAATACAATAGGCACGGCTTGTTCCAATATCTCAGAAGAAGAAGATAATTGGTGCAGTAATTGCGAAAAACATGCCGAACTCCTCACTCTACAAGAATTGTGGGATAGATTTAGTGATATCGCTATAAATAGCGACGATGAAATCGAGAGTAAATTTATGCAATTCGAGGCATCTACTCCCAGATTAGATGTTTGGCATTGGTTTGATGAACGTTGCCCGAATAACCTGCATGATGATTTGTTATACCCAGGGGATAAAGAAGTTGATTAGTTAAAGCAAAGGAAAAACACTTATAGAAATATACCAATGCATTAGCAATCCAAAAAGAATCTCAAAACCAACAAAACACAAGGAGATGTGTTTCTGATGATATATCTCCTTATTGTTCAACTTATAAAATGAATTGCATCTTTCCCTTTCATTTACGCCGTAGCCACTTCTATGAATAATCTGCATGAAAGAAAAACACAAACCTTCCATTCCTATTATAATATCAAACCAATACCCTATTATAATTCCAGCAAAGAAGCACTCACAATCACGTAAAGCTTATCTGTTTTTTCCGCGAAGATCGTTGTTGTCTAATATTTCCACTGCAAGGTATCAACTACGTTTTTCTGAAGAAATCTTCCTTTCCAGCCCTGACAAAGGTATTTATTCAGAAAACCTTGCATTGAAATACGATGCAACCAAGAAAGCCGAAAAATCAGTAACCTTTCCGAGAAATGATAATGAAAGGGAAACAAAGTATTAACTCTAAAAAGAATAATTATGAAACAAATATTCAATACACAATGGACTAGAATCCCGAGGAAATTTAAGAAAAGACACCCAGAATTATTCAGAAATTTACTGGAAGAAAAACGTAGCGATGAACTACAAAACTTGGATTATGAGTATATAATGATCAGAGATTTCTTTAAGGAATAATGGATTTCAATTCTGTATCAAAAGCATACGAGAAGTGGGATACGGAGAATGATCGTTATTATTATCCGGAAGAATATAACTAAAATAAACTATGAAACAAATAAATATACAGATAAGAGCAGTTCTTGGTACGGCCTTTTTTCACTATTGTTATTATAACAATGTTATATTACGTTATGATGGTTATGAAGTAATAACCGTTATGATTCAGGAAGAATTTGAAAATGATGTGTTAAGACGAATAACAGATCATGATTGGGATTAATTACATAAAAATCAAATATGCACATGAACAAGGATAAAAAAATGACATTTTCGGAAATCGAGAAATATTTACTCCGCAAAGGTTTAAAAAATCAGATAGACTACAGCATTGCCGTAAATATAGAAGTAGTAGAGTTCAATATTAACGGGTATTATTTTTGCTCTGTAGGTAAATATACAGATAATTATTTTGGATTGTTTGAACAACACCATGGTGCACAAATCAGTGAAGACAGAAAAGAATATATTACTGATGGCGAATTATGGCAATACAAGGTTTATGGCAGTCTTAAAAGAGCCTTGAATTTCGCTTTAAAATGTAAAGTTAATAATAAATTACCCAATAAGGCTCTAAGAATCTGGTAAGTAAGCAAACTACTATTGAGACATAAAAAGTTTAATATAATATATTAAAACAACCAATTATGTGTACAGAAAAAAGTTACATTGAAATATTACTCAAGGAGAAAAATATAGATTTAGACACTTGTCTCCTAGAGGATGAAGGGCATATCAACCTCACAATTCATTTCTTAATAGAATTTATCTATTCTTTGCCTGAAAATGAAATTCTGAAAATTGAAAATATTTTCAGGACAATTGACTATAAAAACGGAGATATAATGGACTTCATTAATTACATAGCAACAGCTATGATAAATTTAGAAGATTAGCTATAAAACCGTATTTACGTATTTACGTATATAAGTATTTAATTTAAAATAAATATAAAAATGGATTTAAACAAGTATTACCAAGAACACAAGGACAATATCAATTCCCTTATTATGGAGATTGCCAGTGATTTAGCTGAAGGAAATTTGATACAAGAGTTCAAATTACCATTTGAAGCATTAGTAGAACCTGAAGACCCTAACAATCCGGACAACGGCTGTATTCGTTACAAAGAAAAATATCAGGATCATTTCAATCGGTTTTACGACATAGAATATAATCGCCTTGCCAAGTTAATGAATTTTGATTACGATATGGAGAACGGACAAATGTCGGAACCAATTGAATCAAAAGCTACTGAAATAAAAACGGCATATGCCACTGTTAGATATAACATAGAAAACATCACCGGTGCAGAAGTTAGTGACGAAGATATTGATAACGTTCCGGGTCATATCTGGAATGATACAAAAGTCGTAGGTGATTACATCATCTCAACAGAAATCTGCGGAAGGATTGACAATTGTTGATTTTAGGAAATAGACAGGATAATTATTACTCTCTTCCCTTACGAGCCTTGGAGTCGCTACGGGCACATGACAACATTCTTTCTGAATTAAATTCCGGATCAATACCTGTTTGAGCTACAAACTCAGACAGGTATTTCTATTTTTCAATAAACGTTTTAAGAGCATCAATTCCCTAACCTCTTATACTCAGTTATGCCAATCCACTTTTAAATACCACATATTTCCTTTTATAAAACTATACCATCAATCACGAAAAGCCCACTTTTTTTCCGCAAAGTTACTTGCATCTCTATGCATTCCGATGCAAGGTACCGCCTCTGGCTTTTCATGCAAAATCTTCCTTTTTAGGCATAAAAAGGTATTTTCCCTGAAAACCTTGCAGGAATCATATGCAATCAAAAAAGCCGAAAAAATAGTAACCTTTCCGAGAAATGATAATGAAAGGGAAACAAAGTATTAATTCTAAAAAAGAAACAAAGATGAACAGAACCGTAGCTCATAAAACAGAAGCATGGAAAACAACAATAGAGGATATTATTCAACGTAATGCAGAGTTCAGATACCAACTTTTAGACCGCCTTAAAACTGATTGCGACTATTACCTTGGTTATGGAAACAGATATCCCAAGCATTTGTGGGCTCACAACGAAGAGCAACAAATCGAACTTATGATAAAGTTACATGATAGTTTCGACGAAGATAAGAAACCCGAATGGATAACAATTGATGAAATATTGGAATACAAGAAGAAAATGACAATAACAGAATAAAGTTATAACTATTAAAAGGTATACGATTATGACACTACAAGAATTTTCAGAGAGAACCCGATTAACCCCAACATCCGAAGAGTATAATCTGATTGAGGAAATGTATTTGAAAGCAGATAACATGGATAAAGACGAATTTTGCAATGACTTCAAGAAGCACAGTCAAAGCACAATTCTTGCCACATTCTATAAGAAAGCTCTACATCTTAAAGCAGAATGTGACAACATCAGTAAACAGCAGCTTGAAACAGCCGAATTGCTCATCGGCAAAGCACATGCCCACAACGATACCGATTTGCGCAATCATGCGCTGAAACTGATTGGTGAAAAGCAAGTCATCTTAATGATACTTAGCTTCGGACTTTCTCTTTGGGATGAAGATAAAGAATATATCAAAACTAACATCCGATAATTAACATTGGGCGGCATTATTCCGCCCTCAAAATCAAATCAATATGGCACCAGAAGAAATTATCAACGAAATTAGTGAATGGGCTAACGCTTCACACGCCTACCTATCCAATCGGGAAGGTTATCCACAAGGCTACAGAAATGGAATATCACAAGCAAAAGTCATAATTCTCGATATCCTTTCCAAAGCTCACCACACATCGGAGGAGGAGAAACTATTTCCCATCATCGGCATTACCAAACAAGAACTGGAGGACAACAGATTTGACACCTCTAATCTTGATGAAAGCGATATGCTGACCATGGCAGACAAAATAAAAGACGCATTAAACGATAACGGGTATCAGGATATACTCAATATTGTTGCGGAAGAATGTATGGATATTCCCCGAAAGATAAATACATATTGTCCCATGTGCAGGAATAAAAATGTAGGCTATAATCATTCCATTCATAAGCACGAATGTTATTCATGCGGACAGGCGTGGGATAGCGACCTGTACGTACTTGTAGAGTACCCGGAAGACACGCTTCACTTCGAAGACAATGCTATAGGCTACCCTTGTTTTACCAGCGAAGACAACGGTGCAAGGTATGTTACAGAATTTGATTATATCAACCAGTTTAAGAGAAAGCCCGAACCGGAGCAATACTTTAGCCTCATACAGTGGCCTAATTCTCAGCCATACTTTGAACTTTCGCCCGAAAAACAGAAACAGTGTGAACCAATACTTTATGACGAGAAAGCATTGTCAGACTTTGGAAGCTCTGCCATTTGGGTTCCATCCTCATTAATCGAGTCCCAATCGTGATTGTCAAAATTCAAGTGACCAAAGAGGATATCCTTATCAGGTGTCCTCTTCCGGCATACTCCTATCCCCCTTCCCTTTTTAATTTCAAAGATACTTTGTACCATCCTTTTATAATATCCCACACCTATCACGAACTATTTATTCTTTTTTCAGCAAAATTGATTGCATCCCAGACATTCTATTGCAAGGTACACCTCCGGCTTTCTATTTGAAAAATCTTCCTTTTAACGTATTAAAAGGTATTTTCCAAAGAACCTTTGCATAGAACGATATGCAATCTGGAAAGCAGAAAAAAGAAAAAATATTCGATAATAGAGATCGAAGGGAAATAAACAATCAACTTAATAAGAAAATATTCAAATTAAAAAGGAAAGGAACAAAAATGGATAGAGAAACTTATGTGGCAATTAAAAACGTCATCAAAAACGAGTTAAAAATCACCCGGGAGGATATTATCGAAATTATCCGTGAAGAGGTGAGGAAAGAAATACCTCGTTTTTTAAGTAACACCTACAAAGACGAAGGTATTAAACAACTGGCCGACATACTAATTGCTCGGAAAATAGATGACGCCTTAAAGAACAAGCTGACTGATGGCGTTTCAGCCGCCATCAGAAAAGTGTTTGACGAAAATTATAGTATGCAAATAATCAAAAAGTAATAAAATCAAAATAATGAAGACATCAGACAAACCGACAGCAAATATCCTAATTAAAGCAGATACGAACAGCGAATGGGATTGCTGCGAGTTCGCAATTATTCACTTATCAAAAGAATGGAAAAAATTGCAGGCTACAAGGCTTGAAACCGTCAAGCCCTTCACAGATGACTATACTTTCCAGTCAATAAGGTTTTATAGCACTTCAGTAGATTTTTACCAGTCCGGAGATAACGGGACACCTGATATAGAGGAACTACTGGCAGACAAGGACTGGGCATTTGTAGAAATAGACGAGAACGAACTGGACGAGCTAACTCCTCCCGAAACCAGTCTGGATTTTTACACGCTTGAGATACACCGTGACGGAAATGCCAGATACAAGGCATACGGCAAACACACAAACGAGGAATTTTGGACAAACAAATTTTCGCTGCAACAATTAACTGAGCAAAATTTGGTATGAAAAAATAAGAAATATTGAAATAACTGACAAAAAAAACAAGAATAGATATGAATAGCAAAAACAACAAAAATGAATCACTAATTGAACATATTGATGGCTTGATTGGTGAACTAAACATTGTGAGAAATCATGTATTAAACAATGATTTACAAACTGCGAGTGAATATACCGATGGCATTGTAACGGGAAGTGAAGAACTAAGAGATAAGATTGAGGAGAATAATAATGAAGATAATTAAGTTATAACATCCCTCAATATAAAATAGGGAGTTGGAATAGTGACTAGAAAATCCCACTCCCTATATTCCCAACTACTCTTTATCCTATCCTTTTGTAACATCTACTCAAATTTCACTTATACTTCATTTCCCATTTATAACCTATGACTCCTCCTTATATAATATTTCAACAATTCGGAGAAATCACCTTTTTTTTCTGCAAAGCTAATTACATATAATTTATTCTCTTACAAGACCCGCTTTAGCTTTCTATGAAAAATCTTCCTTTTCGCTGAACAAAAAGCGTATTTATCACAGAAGTCTTGCTGAAGAAGTTATATGCTATTCAAAAAAGCAGAAAAAATGATTGATTCCCTCAAATCAAAATCTATAAAAGGGAAAAACTAAAAATAGAAGAAATTATGATTAGTAAAAAAGACATTTCCGTAGGTGCAAGAATCATTAGTAATGACTCAGAGAATCCTTCATCAGTGAATTTCAAAGGAACAGTACAAAGCATCAACTCTATCGGAGAAGGAGAATTTGATTACACGGCAGCAGTTTTGCCGGATGAAGAATTTTGGCAATTGCCAGGAATCAAAGATAACTGTTATTTCGGTTTAACTATCTGTTTCAGCTTCGATATGGACTTATTACCGATGCAAAGAGTCATTCAAGATACACCTCATATAATGAAAAAATTCAAAATCAATCTACAGCTACATAATGACGATACAAAGGATTTCTATAATGAACTCGTCCCCATGCCTTTGGCATATGGCTATGAAATCAGCAGCAACCGAACAGAGTGGGAAGCTCCGGAAGCACGTAAAGATAAAACACGAATATATTGCCATCCACTGCAATTAGCCGGTGAATGCCTTCCATCGGAATTCAAACAAATCGAACAGATGCTCTGCCATGGTAAAACTCATGAAATACACAACATACTATCAGACCACATGTTTGACTATACGGAAGCCGAAGAACTGGAACAGTATCATCTCCAATACGATGATATCATCCCAATAATGCTACTCGATGCATTTCGCACAAAGAAATCCAATGATTATAAAAACACACGTCAAGTGGTCGAAACTATAAGCAAGAAAATAAAAATCATAACCATCTACAACTATTTTTGGTCAGGCGATGGTTCTGTTAATACCGAATATGTTAAGGCAGCTTATAATACCCTATTACAAGATGATAAAATCAGTATCAACCCCAACAATGTACACCAGGGTCGAACTGAAGAAAGCATCCAGTAAGACAAAAGTAGAAGAGCTATTCACCTTTACCGGAATAGCTCTTTTATCCAGCACATTACATAATATTTGAAAAATTGGATATCTAAGCGATATCCAAGTCCATTCCATTTCCTTTTATATAATTTCCAGCTTCCCTTTTATTAATCAATCTATCATGTGACCACTTATAATAGCTCACAACAGTTCAGAGGATTAATCTATTTTTCTCTGCAAAGAGAATTGTATTTACCTCATTCCTTAGACAAAACGAAGCAGAGCTTTCTTGTGAAAAATCTTCCTTTTCCCTTACGGTTAAAAGAGTATTTCTTCCGGAAGTTTTTGCAGGAATAAAATACAATTAAAAGGCAGAAAAAATAAATTAATCCCCTGACATCGTAATGATGGAAGGGAAAAAACTCTAACTAAAAAACAGAATTCAATCAAATAAATATACAAGTTATGATTATCAAAAAGCTAACTAAAGAAGAACAAGCAGAAGGTTTAACTATTGATTTTGTTAATAAAATAAACCTATTCAAAAAAAGTTCTCCCATCATGTTCAAACAGAATGAAAAACCTATGAACTTAATGAAATGTTCAGCAGGCTGGTGGGCATGTGTAAAGGGTGAGTTTCTAAAAGATGAAAATGGGAAACTTCTCATATTCAAAGAACGAGAATGTCAAATAGCTCGTGCCAGATACTTATTCTATCATGCTGAAGATGAAAAAAGAGAAGAAACTGAAAAAATACTCCAAAAGCGTAAAAGGCAGATACAAAACAAATTAGATATATTCAAGAAAAACATAGATGATATAAAAGCCCTGACGAATAAAAATTCATCTATAAGTATATTTAACGAAATTCTTGAATCTATAGGAACCAATTCTCAAGCAATAAAAGAAGAGAATGAATGTAAGATAGCTGCTCCCCCCCCCCCAAATGGAACAACAATACGACCATCTGCTATCAAATTTCAATTCCGGGAACATCAATTATCTGCTTAACATATTGGGAATTGAAAAGATTGAGAATCTAGTATCTTTCAAGCTAGACAACCAAGATGATATGCGAGCTTTAAAAAATGCCTTTGGAGCACAAGCCATCAACGAAACAAACGGAGATGTAAACCTGATGTACGCTCGTCTAAAAGTAGAACAGAATTATAACTTATAAAGCAAATTGAACGCTTTAGACTAAAATTCAAAGAGATATTTAGAAGATAATTCACTTTAGATAATTAATAAATGAAAATCTTGCCAATCCTTGAAAAATTCTCTGGGATTGGCGTAAAACAATATAGAAGGAATAAAATAATGAAAGAAGATTTAATGTTTTGTCATTTAGGTAATGGCGTATCTGTTTGTGATAGGTTGAGAAAAGAGCATGGCGATTATATGAATGTTGCTCATATCTCATATGAACGAAATGTTACTTATTGTAACCCTGTTAGTGAAGAAAGTCGAAAAAGAATAGAGCATTTAGCTAAATATGATAATATGACACGGAGCACCACTCAATCTCAACCAGTACTAAAACCAATAAAATAATAAATGGACAATGGACAGAGAAATAAAATTCCGTGGTAAGCGGACAGGCAATAATGAATGGATGATTGATATGTATACTATTATCCATGATAATCCTGAATTAATTAACGAATAACAAGAAAGATGAGTAAAAACGAACTTGAGCGTGGAGGTAAATTGTTACTCCTTAATCCAGAAAAATATAAAGGATATGTTTGTCATCCAACAGAGGACAGAACCATTAGGCAGGTTTTAAATGCCAGTATTACAAGGGCTACAGACATGAATAACTGGTACGATTTAGAAATATTATTTGAAGACGACCACATTTTTGAAAGTTCAAGTGCTACTATAGGAGGGTGCAAACGAATATTTGCATTTCAATGTTCTGCAGGTTCAAAATGGGATTATAATAAATAACATCATAACAGCTAAACATTATTTCTCAGGTAGTTTGAAGTGACTAAAAAGGACATCCTCATCAGGTGTTCTCTTCCGGCATACTCTTATTCCCTTCCCTTTTTAATTTCAAAGATACTTTGTACCATCCTTTTATAATATCCCACACCCATCACGAACTATTTTTTCTTTTTTCAGCAAAATTGATTGCATCCCAGACATTCTATTGCAAGGTACGCCTCCGGCTTTCCATTTGGAAAATCTTCCTTTTAACGTATTAAAAGGTATTTTCCAAAGAAACTTTGCATAGAACAATATGCAATCTGGAAAGCAGAAAAAAGAAAAAATATTCGATAATAGAGATCGAAGGGAAATAAATAAACAATCAACCTAATAACATAATATTCAAATTAAATCAGTAATGAAGTTTAATACGGTAGTCTTCGGGCTACCAAATAATCAAAAATAAAACAAAGTAAGTATGTTGACAATAGAAATTCCAGAATCAAACAGAAGAAAATCTGAGGAGGATTCACTTGCATCTTTCATCCTCTCGGAACTTAAAGAGAAAGGCGAATGTGTTTACTTCCACTATGGTGTAGGATGGGGAAATAACTGGTCTCATAGTTGGGCGAAAAATACCGGAAGTGACGCTAAGGACAGACACCCAATTTCGGAGTTGGCGCACGATAACGTCATAAAAGCGTTTATAGCCAAAGGCTATTCTGTCGAGTATAGAAGTGAAATAGCTGCCGGAAGATATGTGATTATTAGAGGATAGTAAGAAAGAAAGGAACATTATGGAAATATTCAATGAATTTACCCTACAATGGGAAGAAGTAACTTCTCTAAAGGTTAGACAAAATACTTTGGAACTGTCAATAAAGGAGGAACGTGGTGGGATTAGTATTAATAAAACATCATGGTCTAAAACCGATGACGGGTCTATGGTTATCGTACCTACAGCAACAATAAAATAGTGATTAAATAGCGTAGAACAAAGTAAGAAAGGAACATATTATGAATGCAATTGAATTTCAGAACAGATACACAAGGATTGTAAAGGACTTCTTTAGTAAATGTTTAGAATCTGAACAAACGCCATTGTGTAAAATGCAAGATATTACAATGGGCTGTACCGAAAACGGTTTTGAATTACGACTTGAAGCTGTTGATAATAGCTTTGTACAAGAATTTAACGTTGACAACAAAGAGATTACCCCTCTTTATTTTGAAACGCATTAACCTTCAAAACTAAATATGAGCGAAATAGAAACAAAAATCAGCAATAATTTCATGAAAGAATACGAACCGGATGAAGTAACCGGATCAGCTCCTTATGTTATGTGTCCAACAAGTCAAACAACAATTTGCAAACCTTATTGGATTATACAAAAAGAGCTTGAAGATGAAATCAATAAAGTTATCAACACACCAGTCGAAACAGAATATTGTGAGACAGGAACAGTATCACGTTTTTTAGGAAAAATCATAGGCTACAATATAAGTTATGAAGATGTGATTTCATACAAAAATATACAAGAACATAGCCTACATTATGATAGAGGAGAAATATTAATGTATGAATCCTGTTTATTCAATCTGCACAATGATAATTCGTATGAAAATATCCGTTCCATTCTCAAAAAAATGAGGAAACAAATCGGATTGGATACATACAAATATTATTAATTGATTCAAAGCCTTAAGAAATCTCAGATTAAAAACAGTAGAAGTTATATTTAATACTGAAGCTCAATCACAAAGAATGTGAAGCTAAGAAGGCTATCTACATAGAGAATCTTTTTCTGGTAGATAGCCTTTTCCTTGTTATTCTCTCGAAAGAACACCTTCCTTCCCCTTTTTTAGTAACTTTATATCCCTTACCATTTCTAAATATATTCTCTCGCAATTATTCAGGAATTAACCGCTTTTTTCCGCAAAGATATTTGCAACCTCTCCGTTCAACAAGGTACCCCCTGTTGGTCTTTTTTTGAAAAATCTTCCTCTAGCTGGCCTAGAGAGTATTTCCCATAAAAACCTTGTAAAACAGTCGCTGTCTGCAACAGTAAAGCAGAAAAAACAATTAATCCCCTCAAAATTATAACAGAGAGAGAATTATAATTAAATAAAAACCAGATGATTAACATTCCAACAAATCCCATGTGTAATGCAGTCGATGATGAAGCGGCACAATTAGTCGAGAAGTGCGTAAGTTGGCTGTCAAATGACTATGCAGAGAAAGTGCAAGTAATGTGGCATATCTATGTCGGTGTCAAAGATACCAACAACAATTATGCGAAACTAGCGCGCAGAAAAGCCAGTTGTCGGGATGTAGCACTAAAAGTTGGTAAAATGTTAAAGAACGAGGTTATTATGTGTACGAATGCTATTTTAGCCAATCCTACAATAGTACAACACACGTTCTAATCTCCAAACGCCCATCATCAAATCATTTACATTATTCAATTTAATTAGTTAGCAATATGAACGAAGAACAGAAACAAGAATTAAAGAAAAAAGTATTGGAGTTGATTAACAACTATCAGTTTGAAACTGATATAGACAAATTACTCGCAAGTGGATGTATAAATGAAAAACTAATTGCAGAAGGTTCCTATTTGCTCTCCAAACTGATAGTATGTGCAATTGCCCGTCAACTTGAATTCAGTTATTCTCCATTATCAGATAAGAAAAGATTCAAGAAAGAGATTGAAAACATGTATATTATACTGTAATCCACCTCATATGTACCTATTATGCTCAATAAAAATATTGAGTAACAATTAAAATAGGAAATCGTCCTCCCAAAAGGACGGTTTCACTTTCTATCATTTCATCCCTTTTTTATCTAATTATCCTTTCCATTTCTATGTATTTATACCCGCCATTACATTTCAGGGATTCATTGTTTTTTCCGCAAAGAAATCTGCGCCAGCTTTCTTTAACAAGATACAGCCTGATGTCTTTTTATTGAGAAACCTTCCTCTTCCCAATGGCAAAGAGTATTTCTCATAAAAATCTTGTAAAAGCATCACTACGCAACAGTAAAGCAGAAAAACAATCAATCCCTCAAAATTATAATAGAGAGGGAAATAATAATCCTAAAAATTATTGATATGAACATGGAAAATCAAAAAACGGTACAAAGTGGTAAATACGAAATTAATTCGTTGATAGAAATGAATTATAGCTACAATAATAAGCATAAAGTAAACCAGTCCGATGTTGACAAGGCAAATATGTATGTAGAACTTATCGAAAGTTCACGTTCCGAAGTCGCCCCACAAGCTGGAGATATGCTAAGATATACAGACAAACATGGTTCATACTATGCACATGCCCATATTGAAGAAAATAGTGATAACATTTGCAACATTTGTGAGAATCCGCACGTCCCATTCATCTGGCCATACGGCACAGGTATAAAGTGTTCTACCAGTGGTGGAGCATGGAACGGTTTACCAACCGGAGAACTTAAATATGTTGGCAAGCAAGAAAAAAACTTTTGCGATTGGGGACATTGCGGAGCTTGTGCTAATGGAGCTATACGTTTCAAGGCAGAGGTTAGCATATGGGAATACGTCCATCCCACCCCCCCCCTTTACGGAGAATTCACGACCGAAAAATGGCGTAAAATATATGTTACCCGTGTTGACGAAACAAATCAAAAAAAATAACGGCGGCTATCTCTATACCGGAGATAATGAATCTTTTCGCACAGAAGAAGAATTTCGTAAATTCATCGAGACCTATAAAGGGACAGTTTTTAGTGGTTATTGGCAAAACCAGTACATTATTTGGCGCTATAAAGAAGAACAAAAACAGGTGTCTCAAAAAGAGTACTACAATCTCGATTTACCGCTGATTAGTATATATTGTAACGGACAGCGTTCAGCTAAAGTTAAGTATGATGATGACAACAAAACCGCAATAGAATATTTTGTAATGCAAAGCTACACAGCCGATAATTAACACTTAAACAATTAAAAACGACATTAAGGACTTCCTCCTCAATGTCAAGGTATAGTTACAAAGCAACCACCATCTACCTCTTTTGGTTCGGACAAAGTGAGGTTTGGCGGTTTTCTTCTCCCTTTCTCTTCCGTTTATATTCTCTTTGCCCGATCCTGTTATAATAAATATTCTCCCCACTTCTAATTTAGCATTCAAGCATTTCAGTGATTAACCTATTTATTTCTGCAAAGGAATTTGCATTTTCATTTTTCCGCCAAGGCACCCCCTACCGGACTTTCATTATGCAAAATCTTCCTTTTTCCCGATGGCAAAAAGAGTATTTCACATTGAAACCTTGTTATAAAAATGCTATACAATAAAAGAGCAGAAAAAACAGTTAATCCCTTAAAATTAGGGTAAAAAAAGAATTCAATATAAAATTATTAAAATAATGAAAGCAAAGTACACAAAACCTCATAAGCACAACAGCGAGACATTATCTCCTTTTTAGTGCACATTATCATCAAATTATTTATTACATTTGTACAATATTAAAAATCAGAACAAGATGACACTCATAATTATTACCGGTGAAAAAGTTGATGACAAATGCATTAACGAGCCCCGACACCCATTCTTAGCTATACAGCAAGCAAAGCAGCTTATTGACAACATGCTTATTCAGAAGCAGGAGATTCTACAGAAGTATTCCAATTCATCTGATGTTGTATCATGTTTGTATTATTATGGTAGTTCTAAAGGGATATGTGTGCGCATATACCAAAATGACTTGAATCATGAAATAACTATAGACCAAGCATTTGGAGACTGGAACAGAAGTCTCACTTTCTTAGACAGTATTCTTGATGAATAAGCGGAGGTAATCCCGCTTATTCATTTTTTACAAAGCATAATTTACCCTATAAGTATTTAAGGAACAACATCATTCCAACCTTCCCTTTATCCATTTCTACTTCAATTCCCTTTTTTATTTCCCCCTCTTTACCTCTACTTTTATAATTTTTCATATTCACGTCTCTCAGGAATCACCTGTTTTCCCTGCAAAAGTAACTGTACATATACATTCTTCTTCAAGGTCCACCTCCGGTTTTTCCTTCGATAAATCTTCCTTTCTCCCATTCTCAAAAGAGTATTTATCAGGAAAACCTTACGAAAATGATATGTACAACTTTAATAGCAGAAAAAACAGTTAATCCCCTCGTAGTTACAAAACAGGGGAGAAACAACAATTCAATAAATGATTATGACAAAAAAAGAACAATTCAAAGTACTGGAAACCCATTATCAAGGCTGTCTGAAGTACTGGCTAGAACAAGGAGAAGATGCAATTGTAGCCATGATGTACGCATTAGAGGACATCAAGCGAATTCGTAGCAACCCTTTTTCTCTGAAGTATGAACCCATTCCCCCAGAAATCATTCAGGAAGTTGTCGGAAAATACAGTAAAAGTATTACCAAAGTGATACAGAGCACCTATGTCGGGAAACTGAATTCAGATGACGACGACCACATTCGCCGTTGCGTAATATGCGGTAAACCAATGAAGGAAGGCTATTATTTAGGTGGTGAATATGCTTGTTCAGACGATTGCACACTCGCACTTTATAACGGAGACGAGAAACAGATGTATATCGATTTACATCATGCTGACGAAGACGGCGGAGAGTGTTATTGGATCGCATGGGAATCATATTATCTCTAATAACCACAATATTAACAAATTTAAAGTAACAAATATGAAAAATATTGATTTTGAAAAACAGATTGAAGAAAAAGCAAAAGAATTGGCTTTAAACTATTGCAAACATGATGACGCAAACATTCAGAGAGAAGGATATCAAGCATCAAAAATGGGCTTTATCGGAGGTGCAAAATACGCCATTAAATTACTGTCAGAATGCAGCGGTTTCGATAATAATGTAGAAGAACAAGAAGACACCTCCTCCGAAAAAGCAAAGCAATACATAGCAGAAAGGTGTGATGTTGCCGAATCATTCCCATTGCAAAGAGAGTTCCAAGTCTGTTCATGGGCTACTGCAAGAAAAGTAGCTAAAATCTCCGAAGACGATATGAAGGCAAAAGCCATTATTGCCCATAAATTAACATGCAGAAACTATTCCGACGGAAAGTGTGACATCCTGTGTGATGGATGCCAAAGTTCTTCATGTACATCCGCTCGTCAGTTACTCAGCATAAAAGATTGTAAAGGTGATTGTGGTTACATACAAAATTATATCTCTATCATAAAATAATATACCGGTTACAAACCCAACCGTTTAAACGAAAAAGCAATCAGTTTCTTCCTGACACATGATTTGCAAATACAATAGTTCAATTAATCTTACTGATTTTTTTGCCACAACTATTCAAATTCCTATATTTGCCTGAAATTATCAGTATTACAAATCTAAAAACAAAGAAATCATGAAAGAACTATTAGAAAAAATTGAAGCAGAAATGGCTGCATTTGCAAAAGATGCTGCAGCACAAGTTGAAAACGGAAATAAAGCTGCCGGTACTCGTGCTCGCAAAGCTTCATTAGAAATAGAGAAAAAAATGAAAGAGTTTAGAAAAGCCTCTCTCGAAGAAAGTAAAAAGTAATTTTCTTTTCAATCTCAAAAACCGGGAGACTGTTCCAACAAAGTCCCTGAAATAAAAATAATCCTCGTTACAATAGCGAGGGTTATTTCATAAATACCCAACTTCTCGCACACCTTTTCTATATATTATAGCACATAATATCAGCCCAACAGCCGCATTTTCTTCACCATTTATAGCTCAATACTCTACACCCTACATACCCGGCTCAAAACGCAATGAAGTTCCCCCACCGAGTCTCATCATTTTTTCAGCAAAGATGATGCCTCCCTGCATTTCTGCCGCAAGGTACGCCAATGGCTTTCCGGTGCAGAAAAATCTTCCTTTTCTTTCCTAAAAGGTATTTTTCCAAGAAACCCTGCACAGAAGCGGGATGCTATCTGTAAAGCAGAAAAAAATAATAAGATCTCGTTGGTATTAAACCAATCCGAGGGAAAAACAAATAAACTTATGACAACAATGAAAATCATGTTTTTCGACACAGAAACGGGCGATAAAGAAGCCGGAAAAGCCGATATTCTGCAACTATCATACCAAATCATCCAATACCCGGGATTCAAGCCGGTCAAGCAGCAGAATTTTTATTTCAAGCGTGAAAGACCCGCCTCTCCGGAAGCAATCAGCGTAAACGGACTTACAGATGATTTCCTCGCCCAACAAGTATTAACGCCTCGTAACGTCGCCATCAGAGAGTTTCTTACCGACCTTGCTGAGTGTACCCTGTTAGTGGCACACTGTCTGGAGTTTGACAAAGGCTTCATCTACCATACCTGCCGCCGCACACACTACACCAAACGGTACAACAAAGTTTTCGGTAACCTACAGACATACGATACGATGAAAGAGACAACCGACCTATGCCGACTTCCCTTCACAGCACCGAGAGATTATCAGAAAACGAGTAAATACAAATACCCGCGTCTATACCAGCTTGCCGACTTCCTGCATATCGACAGAACAAATATTAACCTGCACGACAGCAACTCTGACGTACTCTTAACAGTCCGTTGCTTCACCAGATTAGTTGAAATAGGCTGGATCAACTTAGCTCCTCTCGCCCCACCCTAATGGCATAACCCACAATAATACCATATTTAAACCACTATTTCTATCAGATCATCCATATTAGTAGTGTACCGCTTGGACATGTGCTCATTCTTCAGTCTCCATTTCCTGCCCTCCCCCTGCGTCGCTATCTTCAGCAGGGTGGGTCCATATTTCAGGTTTATATCATCCATTACACTAAGCAGCTTTTGTCGCTTCCCACGATTACGCTCAGCAAATATGCTTAGCTGCACATTACTTTCCGCAACAAGATCAGCCACAATTACCCCCGCCTTTTTATACAGATATCCTTCCTTATATATCTTTTGCAACACCCTCCCGGCATTATATATAAGTTCCGATACATCATTCGTTGCTGTTGGCAAAGATACTATCTGGCTTTGATAAGTCTGTGGTAAATCCTCCCTGAATTGGTTCGTATAGATGAACACCTGCAGCGCCCCCGCACACGAATGTTGCGCTCTCAGCTTCCTTGCACACGAAGCCGCAAAGTTGGCCACCGCTTCCATCAGCGTTTCAAAGTCCCCGATCATCTCAACAAAACTCCGCGAGGTACGTATTGTCTTTTTATCCGGCATACCGTTTTCCAGTCCGAACACAGGTATTCCCTTTAGCTCCTTCCAGGTTCTCACCCCGGTAACGGTCATCAGGTTCCTCACCCACGATTCGCTCTTTAGCGTAAAGTCATACGCCGTTTTTATGCCGTAATACTCCATTTTCTTTTGATATCTGTGTCCGATTCCCACACGTCGCCTATTTCAAACTGTTTCAGAGCTTTTATTCTTTTCTCTTCCGAGTCAATGATGCACATCCCTTCGTACCCTTTATATTTTTTCGCATACTTCGAGGCAACCTTCGCCAAAGTCTTTGTAGCAGCTACCCCATCGAAACCGGAATTCCCGTTCCCTTTGTAACAGTCCTCACGATCTTCCGCCCGTAATCATACAAGTTATAATTCTCAAAACCATGAAATGACATTTTTTTTATCAATAGAATACACCTCCATATCTTGCACAAAACCATGCAAAATAGACATTACCCTGCAGCTCATATCTCCATACAAGGCATAGTTGCTCGAAAAGACGGCAATATTATTCTTTTCCACCAATTCATTAAGTTTGAATATAGCCTCTCCCATTGGAAATCCCAACGCTTTAGCCTCATTACTTCTGGCCACTATACAGCCGTCGTTATTGCTTAAAACCACAATAGGAACATTTCTCAAAGCGGGCTGAAACACCCTTTCACATGACGCATAGAAATTATTCCCGTCCACAATAGCAAACATCCGTTTACACCCTCTTTCTTCTATATTTTTTTATAACATATACTACAACTCCCCAAACCTGAAACTGGTTATCCTCCGTCACCTTAATCTTTGGGTATTCGGTATTCGAAGGCACCAGCCATACAGTCCTACCCTTCCTGTCTATCTCCATACGTTTCAGGGAAAATTCTCCATCAATAAAACATACGGCCAGGTCACCGTTTTCCGGGTCCAGAGATTTATCTATAACAAGGATATCTCCGTCAAATATCCCTTCATCCTTCATTGATACTCCCCTCACGCGTCCCAGAAAAGTAGAAGCAGGATTCTTTATCAATTCCTTGTTCAAGTCCAGTGCCATTTCCATATAGTCCTGTACAGGATTCGGGAAACCGGCACTTATCCCCTCATCAGCAAAAGGTAAAAGTTGTTCACTCAACACATCTGCCTTATATAAGCTTAGCCACTTTTTCATACCCAATCATTTTCAAAAGTTACAATTTACCCGCTCATTTGATTGCTACTTAAAGATTATTGTGTTTTCTTTGCTAACCACTAAACACCCCTTCTTTACATATCTCTCCACTTCACGATACTCAAATGATCTTGATAATCATAAAATATGCCGAAAAACGATGAATGTTGCAAGAATAAACACTATATTTGTACATCTTACACCAAGATAATAGAGATATAGCTGCTACATTCAAGCCAATCAGCCCCCGTTATAGCAAACAGCAAGGTATACGCATTGCTTCTCAATAAACAATACCCGCTTATAACGTTCAGTGACGCCTACATCACTAGTGAAATCATACTTGAGTTACAACAGCAATAACCCTGTTGTAACTCCTAATTATCCTAATCCTTCCGCATCAACTTTCAGGATTCATCTATTTTATTCTGCAAAGTTAATTGCCTGCTTACATTCATCTTCAAGGCCCACATTCGTTTTCCCTATGACAAATCTTCCTTTTTACCCCGTTAAAAAGCGTATTTATCAGTGAATCCTTTCAGGAATCGCACACAATCCGTAAAGCAGAAAAAACAGATAACCCGACAGCCGGTTAAGACTGAAAAGGAAGTAACAAATTCATATTATCATTATGGACAAATCAAAAAACCACACATCCAATGCAAAAAGAAAAGAGTAAAAACAGAAGAAACACAATCAAAAAAGTATTCAGATACCCCAGAAAAATTTATTTCCTGGCGGATGATGATATCTGCTGTAGTTGTAAGCAAATCCGAAAAGCGTTTATTCGTAAACGTAAAATGAAGCAGTACCTCAAAAAGCAATCAGGTTACATTTCTCCCCAAGCTTACAGTGCCCTCATTAAACAGCGTTGTTGTACACAAGGTTCAACCATTTATCTGGCAGGAAAAAAAATCCAAAAACAAGACATACTAAAACTGTATAAGCAATTCACCTCACATCCATCACAGTGAAAAACATTGCCATACCGGACGAAATAACCGACCATATTATTAAAATAATATAGCAACAGTTTAAAAGCAATACTTCAAAGAGCAAATAGCAAAACTTGTTCCTTGAAGTACTGTTTGAGATAATTAATAAGAAGTGTACTCTTTTCCGGACTTTTTTTCCTCAAAATGCTCACCACATGCCTTTTTTATTAATTTCCACCCAACACTCCCCTTTTATTCTGATAAGCCTTTTAAATCTCCCGGCTCCCCGATACTCCTATTCTAAAGCCAGCGTTACCATCTTTCCATTCACATCACTTCGGGGGTAACTTATTTTTCTCTGCAAAGTAATTCGCATAATCATTATTCCACCACAAGGTACGCCCTTCAGGCTTTCTTTATACAAAATCTTCCTTTCTTTCACAAGCAGAAAGTGTATTTTCCACATCAACCTTGTACGGAAATGGTATGCTATAAGAAAGCAGAAAAAATCAGTTATCCCCTCTCAGGAATATCAATGTGAGGGAACATAAATCAAAATCAATAACGTTATGAAAGATTTTATCAACTAACAAAAATATATAAAGATGAAGCAAATCAATAAAAAATTACCCATATACAAACAAGCATGGATACTGAGAGACAATTATAAAGAAATCGGTATAAAATGCGTTTATAATAACAGGAATAGAAATGTCTATCTATCGTTACTCAATGCTCCTCTATTTGTCTATGGCACATCAGAAGCACAAATGACTTTAGTAGGCTGCTTTAAACCATTTAACGTTGTACGGGATAATTTTCAGGCATATGCAAATAAATACAGAAAGATGTATAGGATTCTTTACTCCAATAATCCAGAAATGCTGAAGCACCTTGAATAAGAAGTTCCAGCAAAACAATTCAGTAATAAACAAATAAAAAAAAGCTTATGAAAACAATTTATTTACGTAGACAAGGAACCAGTGACACTTACAATACCAACAATGCAATAAACAGTCAATTGGGATTTATTATTAATGTAGTAACGTGCCCTAACAACTATTACCGTATTAGTATCGTAGCAAAACGTGATACATCGACCGACGAAGCAACTCGCAAAAGGATAGAAATCAACCAACAGTTTACATCCTTACCCAACGCATTCAGACGCATTAAGAAAGAAACACAAAAAGAATTCGGCGAAGAAATTACGATAGCCGAAATTATTGAAATGTACTGTCACACTAATTACAATTGCGATGGAGATAAATACCTTGCTGTTTGCTTCTACGAGAAATCAACAGAAACCATAAGACTGTACCCTGAAAATTACTGTCTTGTTTCCTTCAAAAACAAAGGTACGAAAGACTACCTGCAAATGGATGCCGCCACCGCACAGTACTTACCCATACTGGAAAAGCAGGCAAAAGAGTACGAAAAAGAAAAAAACTGGAATTGTCATAAAAATAAATCTAAAGAATTTCTTAGGGAGCGCTTTGCGTGGTTAATTGGAGAAGATATTAAAGAAAGTAATAACGAAGTCAAATTCTACATAGCCGATTCACTCATCAAATAAATACCCCAAATAGAAATGGCAATACATAATATACTTAAAAATCTAACAGCCTGTATAAACAAAATATTAGGCAACAACACAGAGAGCCCCCATATAACCAAAATCATATCAACCTTCGATACAATGTTTGACAGTGAACTATATGATGCAACCCCGACATTGCAAGAAACCCAAGCAATCCTAAAGAAAGCCTTCGATGAAGGCGAGAAACACAGCGGCAAAAAAGATGAAGGTATTCACTCATTGGCCGAAAGTTGGATAAATCTTCAGGATTTCAAAAACATAATGTTCGACGATGCTATTTTCGTAGCATTTTTAACAGGAACAAGCCAACATGGAAAAGATAATCATTAAATACAAAGGATATAATGCCGAACTCACACCTATCAAAAATTCATACAGCAATTACAATACAATGCTTCATGTACTTAAAGGCAAAAAACTTCTCGCCGGAGTATCGGTCAAAGATTGTACGCCAATCAATGAAATCATAGCAGAGATAGATAGTTTAACCGCAGAGAAATAAAACCCACCTGATAGATAGGGAAAGAACCGGTATCTTTCCCTATCATTTCTCTGCAACACCCGTTCTCCTTTTATACCCTTTTTTACAAACCGCACAACCTATGCCTTCATTCACGCAAAGCCCAACCATTTTTTCCGCGAAGAAAATCGTATCTTCTATATTCTATGCAAAGTACGCCTTTGGCTTCCGCATGAAAAATCTGCCTTTTTTCCAAAAGAGTATTTTTCACACAAACTTTGCATTGAATAGGATACAATCCGTTAAGCCGAAAAAATAATTAGCCTTTGCGATTTAATGATAAATCGCAGGGAAATAATTCACTTTAAGTAAATCACCCGTAAAATTTTAACATTAAAACCATTTGAATGATGAAAGTAGAAAATTACAAATTTGAAATTAAAAATCTCAAATATCTGGAGTCACTCTCCGAAGAAACGAACTGCTTTAGTGCAGTACTTTATGTAAATGGCAAGAAAGTAGCCGACTGTGGTAACTCCGGTCACGGCGGCCTCACCGATGTCAACTTCTTCCCGCAATACTGGGAGATGAAAAAAGAAATAGAGGATTTCCTGACAACTCAGCCCAAAATCAAATATGAAAACTTTGAGTTTGACCGGACTATAGAATTTATCGTAGACGAACTGGTAGAAAAACTTCTCAATGCGAAAGTCTGTCAAAAACTCTTAAAGAAAACCGACAAGTACCTTATCTTCCGCAATCTCCAAGGAACCTATTACCAGATAGGATGGAAGAAATACCGTGTAGATGAACTTTTTAAGAAACAGTCTGGCCGGGATATGCTCCAAAAGACTATTGCCAACCACGTGGCCAAAGGCAATATTCTGATAAATAAAAATATCCCCTCCGAGTTATTACCCTGATAAATAAACCTGCATTACCTATGATTACAAATAAAGAACAAGCATACGACTTTTTTAAATTCCTGTGCAATTCCACCGGAATCGACCTCGAAGCCCTATTGTTCGCAGAGCAGAACGAGCCTTCAACCATTGGAACCATGTTCCGGAAACGGGAACTGTTCGACATTTACCGCCTCATTATGGCCGGAGAATACGACCGCGCTATAAATGCCTCCGCCGATTTCCTCAAAGAGTGTATCAGCAACCTCCGGATGAAAGAGTTCGATACAGAATCCCTGAAAGAAACGAGCAATTTTTATCTCGAAGCTGCCCAATGGCTCGAATTCTACGACCAGTTTGCGATAAAAGACCGTGCATCATGGCAACAGTTCGTCAAAAGCATACCCCTGCTTACCAATGCCGAACTGAATCCCCCCGCCATACTACAACAGTCCGACCATCGGGATATAAGCAAAGTTGAAAAGACACTCAAGTACATGTCAGTGCGTAGATATGCCGGAACCGGCAATTTCCCTATCGAGTCCGCAGACATTGTAGTCACAGATGCCTTTGTCATGTGCGACAGCCTTTCAAGCCTGTTTTCCGGCTTGAAAACCCCTTCGGACGATCACATCCACATCACAGTAATGCTCAAACTTGACATACACACCTGGATGTCCTACTTCATCATAGCCGTCCAATACCACGACAATACATGGCTGGCAGACGACAGCTACAGCTATGCCAACCCACGGGCAAAGGAAGGCATAGCCGCCCGGGGTTCCGCCCGCATACGCGAAGAGGTTATCAATAAAAGCATCCTTCCCTATGAATGGCTGAATTGGGTGGATGAACAGCGGACTGCACACCGTGAAGTTGCCCGAACCGGTACGCACACAGGCGAACTGTACATCAAACAGATTACGCACGATTGGACAACGCAGGCAAAAATCCTCTCCTACATCCTTTTCGGTCAACTGATAGACAAGATAATCATCGAATCACCTTCACAGGAAATCAACACCTTCACGGCTTTCGCTATGAAGAACAGTAAACTGCTTACTGACGGTAACCCGACACTCATTGTCGAAAAAGACAATCTGAACAAAGAGTTCGAGTGTGACTATCTGCACGAACAATGCCGTACTTACGTGGACGAGTTATACATTCCTCAAAGAGACAACAACACCCTTGTCCATCTTTCCACGCACGACATTATCAAGAGATTGGACGGTAACAACACACTCTGTACGGCAAAGCAGTTCCGCGAGCTTATTGCCTGGTCAGTCAAGGAAGATGAACGTGTACAGTTGCAAATCGGCTTGGATAGCCTCTCCGAAAACATTGAGAAGCAGCGTAACAAACTATGTTCCATGATTGAAAGCAACCTGCCGAACATACTTCCCTATCTTTTCTATGGCGACAATGTATATTACATCTTGGACGATCACAAATACCAAAGCTTCGGAAGCGGTGTGGGAGGCAGAACAATCTATCCCTTCACCGGAGATTATTGGAGCTACGGTATGAAAAGAATCGGAGAGAACCTGTGCCCCAACTGCAAGAGCCACGCCGGAAACTTAAAGAAAATGATAGGAATCAGTGTCATACACTACCGCCAGCTCATGTGGTTGTGTGGTACGACAGATCGCGACAGACTGCCACCTTACTATCGTAATTTCATGCGCTAGGACTTAATCCCCTACCACGGCAACACACTTCTCGACAATGTAAATCCTACCTATACACTTAAAGACCAGTGTTCCTATAAGCACAGAAACGGATTTGGTATCAATATCCACTTGTGCGGATATTGCATGAACAGGCTCAAAAAGCAAAACCGGAAAGGAGAAACCGTCTACCTCCACTTCTCACTGAACAACGCCAATATCAACGGATTTGAATTGAAATAGCCACATACAAAACGATAGGAAAGGAACTAAAACCCCTTCCCTATCGTTTCTTCATCACCATGTCCGCATAACATACACCCCTATATATGTATATAAGCACAAACATATATAAGCACATAAGTATAATCATATTTAAGTATATAAATAAATACGTATATACTTATATGCCCAAAGTCTCGTAAGCATCCTCCATAGCGTCTCTTCTCTTCATCCGGTTATCTTCCCGAACACTTTTACAAAGTTATTCCAAATACATTTTGTTATTTAAGAGAAAAGTTCTATATTTGCAGCCAATAGAACCTGCCAAGCCTCTTTACAATGCTCAAATAGGCGGGTCGTTTTTTATATACACCTATGAAGCAACCCTTTACCAAAGTATTTTATACCCCTCAACAGCACATCACCCTTTTAAAGGATAGAGGTCTAACCATAACAGATGAACCCAAAGCGGCGGACTACCTTTACAATATCGGTTATTTCCGTCTTAGCGCTTATTTTTATCCGTTATTGAAGTTTCCCAAAGAGCAACATATGTACAAGACAGGAGCTACATTTACCCAAGCACTGGATATGTACCGTTTTGATCGCAAATTAAGATTGCTGTTATTCAATGAAATCGAAAAAATCGAAGTCGCTATCCGCAGTTGCATAACCAATGCCGCAAGTGAATATTTCAATGATTTATTCTGGATTACCAACCAGTCATATTTCTTTAATGCGCAGAACTTTCAATGCACGCAAGATACGATAGATGCTGAATTAAGAAAATCGAAAGATGATTTTATCTTGCATTTCCAATCCTCTTATACAGATAATTACCCTCCTGCATGGATGATAGCCGAAATTTTGCCATTGGGTATGCTTTGTCGCATTTATACCAATTTGAAGGATAATGTGATAAAGAAACGGATTGCACAACATTTCGGTTTGCAAGTTCCCGTATTCAGTTCATGGATCATCGTGCTGGCAGGTTTGCGCAATATGTGTTGTCATCATTGCCGGACATGGAACAGGGTGTTAGCCGTTATCACAACAGAACCGCGCAAGACAAAATTCGATTGGATAGATTCCTCGCAGACCGATAAACGCAGGATGTACTACCGTATCTGCATGATACGTTACTTCCTTTTTACTGTATCCCCCAATAATAGCTTCAAGGATAAGCTAAAGGCACTGTTATCCGCCTATCCGGGCATTCATACCGGAGCTATGGGCTTTCCGGCAGATTGGGAAAATGAAGATATTTGGAAATAGGCAACAACGTCACCAGCATTAACCGAAGTCTCATAAATATCCCGCATAGCTTCTCCTCTTTCCGAAGAAGTCATGCGGGATTTTTCACATTGCAACTCACTATTTTCATCCCTATCCTTCATCATTCCGGCTTATCCGGCAATTCCAGCATCAACTATTTTTATCCGCAAAACAAATTGCATTCATACCTCCTCCCCTTTTACCTTATTCCCCCATTTATACAAAAGGCCTCCACATCATTATCGCCGCAACTGATTAACCTGTTCATGCGCGAATTTCAGCCAGAGCCGGATACACCTACTTGCGGAGTATCTCCGCTATTTCGAGAGAAAATCTCCAGCTTTCGCTCGTATTTTCTTCCAAAAAGCAGGTTTTATCCGTTACTTAGTCTCATTCATGCCCTTGAAAGGTTCACCTATCAGTCATAGCGATAACTATTCAACATATCCGTAACTGAAAGGGAACTAAACAATTATTAGTACCAATCACTAAATCAAGCAGTATGAATTATTTCCAGAATATGCAAAGTCTGAGTGCATTAAAAGCACAGTATCGCCAGTTAGTTTTAGCCAACCACCCCGACAAAGGAGGAGACACCAAAGTGATGCAGCTTATTAACGACCAGTTCGGAAAACTCTTCAAAGCATTTCAGAGCGGCACATGCACAAATCACAGCACCTCTAACGGCTATGAAAATGACTTCAACGAAGCCCGTACAGCCAATGAATATACCCGTCATGTATACGAGGAATACGGTTGGACCGGTAGCAATTACTTCACCTGTGAGCGTTCCAAAATTATAGCTATCCTTCGCACATGGCTTAAAAAGACCTACCCTCAATTCACCTTCACCATTAATAAAAACGGCTATAGTTCAATCAATATCCATATTATGACAATGGATTTTTGCCCTTGGAAAGACGGTAACATAAGAATGTCTTATAAGGCAACGAAAATGAAAGACCAAGAGTTGACCGAGCGTGCCCAGGACGTAGTAAACAATGTCAGAAACTACATGAACTCATTCAATTATGACCATAGCACATCACGACAGACTACTTTAACCATAATTTCTATGACAGTATCGAATTTGGTAACAACCGTACACCGTTTAAAGTCGAAACGGTAAGAAGCCGCAGGATGTCCGGCGAAAAGCCGAAAGAGTTTAAATGGCAAGGCGGCCCGGCTCATAAATCAGTAAAAAAAGTTCTTGCCGGGCTCACATTCGGACGTAGCGATTGCGGACGAAACAAAGATGTAATGGTATTAGGCAGAATCGAGGTAGATCCTACTGTCAAAAGTGAAAACGGTTATGTCTTCTACCCTAATTACTACAGCCAACCCACAATCATCAAAAAGAAAATTCAGAAATTGCAGGAAATCGGTATACTCTGCGAAAGGAGTTATAGCAACATCCGTTTCATGGGATATACCGAAGAACTGGAAAAAAGCCTTGCAGCAGAGGACAGGCAGAAAGAAGAAGCCTTCAAACAATGGCAGCAAGACCAACAGCAACAAAACGGAGAGAGCAAACCGGAAAAGAAAGAAAAAGAATCGGTCAATACAACAGGTCTGGAAATTCAAATCATTGCCTACTCCGACAAAGCCATTGCCGTGATAGGAGACACAAAACCGATAGCCGGCAAACTGCAAGAAATCGGAGGACGGTTCAACAGTCACTTATCATGCGGTCCGGGTTGGATATTCTCCAAGAAGAGAGAAAAAACGGTACGCGATCTATTATCCGCCTAACCTCTGTTTTCCAACAGCCTCATCCCCTAAGCACCAAAGAACTATCTCCCCCAAACCGGAGATAGCTCTTTTGCATCATCCCCCCAAATTCCCTCTTCTATTTTATCCCCTTTTTTATTCTACCCACACCTCCCCCTATTCTATTCTAATCCCCCAGCACCCTATTTCCTCAATCCCAGTTTCAAAGACCCCGCCATTTTTTCTGCAAAGTTCAATTTCCGCTATCGGTTCCTGCAAGGCACGCTTCGCTTATCTGCTAAAAATCTTCCTCTTCAGCCTTGAAGAGCGTATTTTTCTCATCTACCCTTGTCCAGACCAAGCATCAATTTTCGCAGCATAAAAAATAGCAGTTCTTCTGATACAGAGATACAACAGAAGGGGAAAAAAATATTGAAAGCAACAAAGCAGGAAATGCATACGATGTTTCCGCACTAAATTAATAATTTAAAAACCAAGAAAAATGAAAACTGTATTCTTTACTAAAGCAGAGATTAAAAAGTTGAAATCTATTCTTCACACTTCAGGTAGTGAGTATCAAAAGATTCTTCGTAAAATTGAGAAAGCAGAAAACCGCCAAACGGATTATTTAGACCTCATATTTGAGATATACAAAATAGCCCATAAAGAAGTTGCCGGATACTTTAAGAAATTCAATACAGATACAATAAATTACGAAGGAGGTCTGTATGTAAAGTCTCAAATCGATAGTATTTCGTATGAAAACGGAGGTATCTACGCCACTTGCACTGACGGCAATACGTATGACATCAGCTACACCGACAGGCTACTGTTTTTAGCCCAATCATTAAAGAAACAAAAAAATACAAAAAGCAGAAACACACATCCCTATTGATAAAACCGAGCTAAGTACATATACTACCAACCAACAAGAAGCCATAGTACTATTCGGAAAAGACATAGAAGACAAAATGGAGAAAAAGGCAAAAGCAGCCCTCGAACAAGTCCTACAGTTTCTTTCCACAGAGAATAAAGGACTCAAAGGCATAGAAGCCGTTAGAGAATACTTCGATGAAAAGCTCAAACATGACGAAGAATAACCCTAAAAAACAAAACGCTCCTTCAACAAAGAGGCATATAGTAACATAATAATAAAATAAGATGAATAGAATTGCAGTAATGTCATACAACACGGGAGATATAGATATTATTACCCTTGACAAAGAAATGGAAACAACCGAAGAAGTAAAAACCTACCTTCAGGAAGATTGTAACTACAATATGGATGAAATTTATTGGATGGAATTTGACAGAGGAAAAATTAGCTTCTTAACAAGCGCAGATTTCTCCGTATAAATATATTCCAATCAAAAGAAAGTTGCAGATGTAGAGTCCTTACGTTTGCGGCTTTCCTCGCCATCCCCATCCCTTTTATATATTCCCCGACCCTTCATACACCCCCTTTTTACACCATTTCAACCACTCCTCTCCTATATTCCGCCTCTTCCCATATCTCCCATCCCATATTCCTATTCTCCCCTCACGGTCATCTGCTTTTTTCCGCAAAGATGCTGATGCTCCCATTCATTCCGCAGCAAGGTACGCCGACGGCTTTTCCTGCAAAAATCTTCCTTTTCATACCTGAAAAGGTATTTTCCCCCAAACCTTGCATCGCAATAGAGCACAAGCCGGAAAGCCGAAAAAATCAGTAACCATTTCCGGAAGATGATAAATCAAAGGGGAATCAAAAAAAACAGCTTATGAACAGAATTAAACTTGTAGCGTACAACAAAAACATCGACAATCAAGAAACAAATCAAGCACTACACCCCGTATGCCCCGAGTGCGGCACTACCGACACCGAGGTACTCGATAACGAAGGCGTAGCAATCTGCCCTTACTGCTGGCTGGAATGGGCCTACGTCACGGAGTAACCCCGATGCAGCAACTTATTGAAAATGATATAATAATTAAATAACCAATATGAAAATTACTAACGACGGCTTTGTATGGCTCACCGTAGATTCTAAAAAGCCACTGAAATATGGCAAAAAGAAGTATTCAACCTGTTTACCCTTCACGATGACGACTCCGAGACGCTTATTGAAAGTGAAGCACAACTGACCAATGCCATTTCCTGCGGATTTCAGATAGGTATTGAAGTTGGGCAAATAGAAAATCACAAATCAACTCAAAATGGAGGAACAAAAGATGTGTAAAAAAACACTTAAAATACAAGCTGTATTCAACAGTTCACAGAACGGTGTCCGATACTACATCATCAAGAATGCGAAATTTATCACATTTGCCAAACTGCGTGGTACATATAAAAAAGGAGAAAATTTCAATATTTACACTGAAAGTGATACCAAATACGGTTGCCAGTGGGACGGGCAAAGCATTGAGAGCAGTATTGCTAAATTCGAAGCAGAACTAACCGAACAAACTAAAGAATAAAGTCGAATCTTAGCACTAAAATAAAACCTGCAAGATGAATTAATTCATCCTCTACAACCGAGAAGTAATCAATTAAACTTAAAAAAATAAAATCATGGAAATGTGTACAATCATCCGTATCGTAAACGACGGAGAAGAAGATTACCCGTATATATCCGCACTTCATAAAATAGGCGATTACCATGCCATTTTCAACTATTTAAAACAATGGGATTATGGAGATTCTGTAGAAGAAAGTCAGCCCCGGCTTGCACTTTATGACTACACGCTGCATCAGGACAATTCATACGTCTTACTATACAACGCCACCATCGGCGGAACATTTGCTCTGTACGCAAAGCCAATCAAAGGACAGAGGTTGTGTCAAAATACAGGTACAACCTTTTTTCATAGTTTATAGTCGGCTTATATTCTCTATAGTCTATCTATGCCGCTTTTTCCTCATTCATTTTGTAACCAGTTGCCCTATTCCAATTGTAGCAGGTCACAAATATCCCCATAAACCAACAATTAGCAGCTGTAATGTACCCTTTTCCCGCTTTTAGCACTTTGGCACACATCTTTTTGATATTAAAAGCTATGGCAAAGAAGGCAAAATCCATCGTCACCTTTTCTTTTCCCACATGGCGGAACCTTTTGTATGCCATGTTGTATTTCATTTGTCCAAAGACCGCCTCCGGTTCTATACATCTCCTGCCCCTATGCTTGATTCCTTCTTCCGAGAGCAACCTTTCCCTTGCCTGATGTTTGTATTGGTTTAACCGATGGTTGACTTCTATAATACGATTCGCCCGGGCTTTAAAACAACTGCCACGCAAAGGACACCCCTGGCATCTTTGTGCTTTATACCGGGCACTTTCGGTGATGTATCCGCTTGCTGTTTTGTCAAGTCTGGTTCCTATACGGTTCATATGCTGCCCCATAGGGCAAACGTAATAATCCTCCTCTGCATTGTAATGGAGACTTTCCGCATGGAACGGGTTGGGGGTATAACGGGGACGCTGTTCTTTATGGAAGAAATTGTACTTGACAAAAGCCTCTATCCCGTTCTCCTGCATGAATCGGTAATTTTCTTCCGAACCGTAACCGGAGTCTGCCACACCGATAGCGGGTAAGCGGTTATAGCGATGCAGGAAGGAGTGGAAGAAAGGTATGAGGGTTAGTGTATCGGTAGGATTGGGAAACAGCCGGAAGTCTGTGATGAATTGGCTTTCAGTACCTATCTGCAGATTATATCCGGGCTTGGTCTGCCCGTTCTTCATGGCATCCTCTTTCATGCGCATGAATG
>Ga0192244_10043_pt1 | contig 54807 bp, 44 predicted proteins | sample Koala_Koa27_L3_FD_131234 | JGI IMG/M metagenome (GOLD analysis project Ga0192244, IMG submission 131234) | Enriched cells from koala feces incubated with labeled cellulose particles, San Francisco Zoo, California, United States - Koala_Koa2-7_L3 ... | reverse complement strand
TATCATATTTCATTGATATTATTCGTGAATATAGATATTCCAGTTTAGATAAGTTTCAATAGCTTCTGCCAGAATGTCTTTCACATCGCCACGGCACATCGCCACGTGGTGCTCAAATCTATTCTTGCAGATATATTTCATAAGCGGTTGCAGATTATTTACTTTAGTTACTGCTATACAACCATCCATTCCATACGGGTCATCCGTCAGGTCACCTTTACCTAAGTAAGACTTGATGCAGCCCTTGGTATCATCTGTAGAGATGCGGAAGAACGTAAAATCTCCTTGTTTTACTTTACCGTATACGGCGCCAAAAGTATGCACTTTACCTAATGTTCTGCCCAATACGCCCAAAGTTCCCAACTTTAGATCATTCATGACAAAAGATTTCGGGAAGTTACCACAATGTGTACATACACACTTATTACGGTCTTCGGTAAAGTTATTGTTCCAGTCAAGCAACGCCGACGGACGACCGGAAGCCAAAGTCAAGGCATACATGGATACGACGCCGGCAATATCAACTTCACAAGCAGCAGGAATGAGTTTTTCACTCAACATACTCATGGTCACACAGGCGGCACAGCCATAGTTTTGTTCCAATGAATCCCAGCACTGAATGGCTACGGCATCTATCTCATTGGCTTCCATCCATCTTTCTACAGCTACACCAAACTTAGCTTGCAACATCAGTCTATCACTATATTGTTCCGGAACAGTAGCATACTGTCTGATCTCTTTCAATTTAGCTTGTAGTGCTTCATCCGCATCTTCAATCTTATGGGCAGCAGCCAAAATCTCAGACAAGTCAACCGGAATCACTGTGATGCCTGAAGCCTGCAACAATTTCTCACTGGCACGAACTGTCTGGAAACCAGCCGGGCGAGTTCCAATCGCACCGATACGTGCATGACTAAGCCCATTGACAACACGACAGATAGCAGCAAACTTATTAATATCGGCAGCCAGCAAATCCGAATAAATAGAATAGGTATGAAGCGTAGTATCTGTGAAAGGAATGCCATACTGATACAAATTGTTACATACGGAAATCTTTCCACAGAATGCATCCCGGCGGCTATCCAAATCGACTTTATCATTCTCGTCATCACAAGCCTGAACCAGAACAGGAACATGCAGATCGGCTACACTGATAGCATTAATGATGCCGATTTCAAAGCCGAAGTTGGGCAAAGACACAATAATTCCATCAATACGATCACGATTTTCACGGAACAATTTGGCGCATTTTAAGCCATCTTCACGGGTTTCGATACTGCTACTGCCTGTAGGAGTGGCATCCTCAGGAAGAATGACATAGTCATAGCCTTCTTTGGTCAGTGTCTCTAACAATTGTTTACGAACGTCTCTTGCCAATTCCGAGTTAAAATAAGCGCGTGTTCCAATGATAACACCAAAACACATTTTCTTCTTGTTTTTCATTTTTAATGGTATTAAAAGTTACGATATTTCAGTTAGTTCATCCTATTACCTTTTTAACAGCTTTATGCCATCCGTCATTTAGATATTCCACTTCTTCTTTTTCCATACAAGGAGTAATACAGTTATCAACTGTACGCATAGCAGACGCTTCCTGAAAAGTAGCCCATCTTTTACGAGCAAATCCATTCATCACAATGGCTCCCAAAGCTGAGGCTTCTTCTATTTCCGAACGATTGATAACCGTTTGAAGCATATCAGCCTGAAATTGCATCAGGAATTGATTCCGAGTGGAACCTCCGTCAACCCGCACCCCCTTCAAATGGATACCAGCCTGTGTAGTCATCATAGCTATCAGATCTTTCACTTGATAAGCAATTGATTCCAACCCGGCGCGCAACACATGTGCTTTTCCTGTATTTAATGTCATTCCCCAAATAGCCGCTTTTACTTCGGGTTTCCACCAGGGAGCTCCCAAACCGGTAAAAGCGGGAACCAAATAAACTCCATCATTGTCTTTGACCGAAGTAGCCAATGTCTCTATCTGATTGAATGAATCCACAAGTCCCAGTTTCTCTACTATCCACTTGAGGGTGGCTCCGGTACAATGAATATTTCCCTCAAAAGCATAATAAACCTTTCCCAAAGCAGCAAAACCTACCGAAGTAACTAATCCTTCTGAAGCAGCAATCGCAGCTTCGCCAATATTAACCATCACAGAAGACCCCGTTCCATAAGTCACTTTCCCCATACCGGCCTCAAAACACATCTGTCCGGTTAAAGCTCCGTGCGAATCACCCAATACACCGGCAATTTCTATCGGAAATTCAAATAAATGTTCTATTGTTGTTTCTCCGAAAACAGAATCACAAGGCAGAGCCTTTGGTAGCATAGCGCGAGGAATGGTAAACAGGTTCAACAATTCTTCATCCCAATCCAATGTATGAATATTGAAAAGCATAGTGCGTGATGCATTGGTATAATCAGTGAGATGATTTCTGCCTTCTGTTAGTTTCCAAATCAGCCACGAGTCAATCGTCCCCATTAATAAATCACCTTTCTCAGCCAATTCACGGGCACCTTGCACATTATCAAGTATCCATTTTGCATCGCTAGCCGAAAAATAAGGGTCAATTAATAACCCGCTTCTTTCCTGTACCAATTGACTGTAACCTTTCTCTTTCAATTCCTTACAAATAGCCGCGCCTCGCTGGCATTGCCACACCACTGCGTGATAAACCGGTTTGCCGGTTTGCTTATTCCATACAACTACTGTTTCACGTTGGTTGGTAATTGCAAGAGAATATGAAACGCTTCCCGCATTTAGATCTTCTTCTTTCAGCAAACATCGTATAGCTTCTATTGTATTTCGATAGATTTCTTCCGCATCATGCTCTACCCACCCTATTTGTGGATAGTATTGCTGATACTCTACATTCACTCTATGCAGCAATTCACATTTTTCAGAGAACAGCATTGCTTTTGTTGCAGAAGTACTTTGGTCTATTGCAATAACCCTGTTTATCATACTATCAGATTTAAGATGGCGTTTTTATTTTTGTATAAAATCAAGAGCAGCTTTACAGATACCCTCTTTGTCCAGACCGTAATGGGCAAAAATCTCACCAGATTTTCCATGCACAACATCCTCATCCGGTATTCCGATAATCCGAACAGGAACGGGATTTTCAGACAGTGTTTCTACCACTATTCCACCCAGTCCGCCAAATTGGCTATGTTCTTCTACTGTAATGATGCGCCCGGTTTCTTTGGCGGCTTTCTTTATGACTTCTTTATCAACAGGTTTGATAGAAGCCATATCCAAGACCCGCACCCTTATACCTTTTTCCCGCAACATCAAACCAGCTTGATATGCATGATAAACGGTTTCACCTGCTGCCATAATAGTCAAGCCCGTTCCATCCAATAACATATTTGCTTTTCCCAGCGTGAATTCAAAATTTTCATTATCATAAACATCCGGTACGGCAGCCCTTCCTACCCGTACATATACAGGTTCCGGGTAATCCACCAAAAGCTTTACTAATTTACGTGTCTGACGAGCATCGCAAGGAAGGATGATATTCATTCCGGGAAAGGTTCTCAGAACAGCAATATCATGCAAGCTATGATGAGTTGCTCCCAATGCTCCGTATGCAACCCCGCCGCTAACTCCTAATATCTTCACATTATTCCGGCTATAAGCCAAATCCACTTTTACCTGCTCCAAACTGCGAGCAACATAGAAACAAGCCGGGCCACATACAAAGACTTTTTTCCACTATGCGCCAAACCTGCTGAGATGCCTACAGCATCTTGCTCCGCAATTCCACATTCCACAAACTGTTCCGGCAATTCTTTTGCAAAATCACCCAATGTAACAGAACCTCTGGCATCTGTTGTTACTGCCACTATATCTTTATCTAAACGAGCTAATTCCAGTAATGTGTCCGTAAAGCTCTTTTTGCATGCTATCATATTATTTGCCATTGTAGTCTTTTTCAATTTTTTCTATTCTTCCGGATATTTCACGAATGGCTTCATCATATTGCTCGGCCGTAGGTACTCCATGATGCCATTTAGCAACTCCTTCCATATAAGAAACACCTTTCCCTTTTGTAGTATGAGAAATAACCAGATGAGGCTTTTGATTAGTATAATCAATAGATTTAAAAGTTTTCACTATATCTGCCATATCATCTCCATTCATTTCTATCACATCCCAACCAAAGGCTGTCCATCGGTCACAAATACTTTCCAACGACATAACCTCCTCTGTAGTACCACTGATTTGCAAGCGGTTACGGTCTATAATAGCAACTAAATTATCCAATTTATATTGGTTACCAGCCATGGCAGCCTCATAAATAGATCCTTCGCCTTGCTCACCATCTCCCATTAATACAAATGTTTTGTAATCAGCAGCATCCATTTTGGCAGCAATTGACATACCTACTCCAACAGACAATCCGTGTCCCAATGCTCCAGTGTTTACTTCAATACCCGGAACCTTAATTATGGGATGACCTGATAAAATAGACCCAAACTCTCCCAAAGTATCTGTTATCTTACGGGAAATAAAACCTTTTGCTTCGAGAGTCACATATAAAGCCTCTACACAATGTCCCTTACTCATAACGAAACGATCTCTTTTCGATTCTTTTGGTTTATCCGGCCAAACATGCATGATATCAAAATAAAGGGCTGTCAGAACATTAAGACATGATAGATCACCACCAATGTGCCCTGCTTTAGCTTTGTACACGGTTTCTATCAAACGCATACGACTTTTTTCCGATTGTAATTCTAACTCTTTAACCTCCATATTATCTTTCTTTATTTTCTTTTTCTTTCGCAAATAAAAGAAAACAAAAGCAATAAAACAAAGAAAAAAACTAAAAGGAAATATTTTTGCATTACATTAACTTATAGTTCTATATAATTAATAAGAATTCGCAAAATATGAGCACAGGCATCTCTATGGAATAGGACTAGTCAACAATTAGTTTTGTACCCATGTTAGTGGTCACAAAAGAAAATAATATGCAAATGGATAAAGATAAATAAAAAAAATAGTGATTGAGGAACCATAAAATTCCTTCAATCACTAATATATGAGGTTACTTATTTTAAGGCTTGAATCAAATCACTTCAACATCTAGTTCTTTTAGCTTTTCAAAATCCTCTTCTGTTATCGTACTATCTGTAATGATTGCATGCGCTAAAGAAACAGAACCTAAACTGGCAAAGGCACTAATCCCTATTTTAGAACAATCAGCCACCAAATACACTTTGCTCGCAGATTCTATCATCGCAGACTTTACCACCAAATCACTCAGACTGGGATAAGTCAATTTCATATCTGAAGAAATACCGGCGGTAGCAAGAAATAACTTATTCGCGCGTATATCTTTAAATGAATCAGCCGCCATTTTACCTGTCAGGGAAAGAGTAGGAGCCTTAAATTCACCTCCGGTTACAATTAAGTTTATACCATGGTTTTCACCTAATATCAAAGCAATATTCAGAGCATTAGTAATAACTGTCAGATTCTTATAATTCATCAGAAGTTTAGCTATTTCCGTGGTAGTCGAACCGGAATCAAGTATAATACTATCACCTTCCTGAATAAACCGAATAGCTTTTTGGGCAATCTCCTTCTTTTCTTCCAAATGAGTCTGGTTAAACAATTGTCCAGTTTTAGCAAAAGAACCTACTCCTTTCAAAAAGGCACCTCCATGTTCTCTTTGAACATACCCCATCTGCTCCAATGCTTCCAAATCCTGACGAATAGTAACATCAGTCACATTGAATATTCTACTCAAATCTTGTACTTTAGCATGTCCGTCCTCACGGATCATATGCAATATTTTTATTCTTCTTTGATTTAGTGCCATATTATCTTAGATTTAGAGGTTATGTTTTTTACGATATTCCTGAATATCCTTAATTGAAATGATTTTCAAACCGAATCTATCAGCAATCTTACAGAGTTGGGGAAGGCGGGCCATAGTTCCATCTTCATTCAATATTTCAACAAGAGCACCTCCGGCAGTCAAACCAGCCATTCTCGTCATATCCAGCAAGGCTTCTGTATGCCCATTACGTTCCAATACACCATTATCCGCACCATACAGAGGAAATACATGTCCGGGACGAGCAAATTCGGACGGAAGCATATTCCCTGATACTAAAGCTTTTATAGTAGATGAACGGTCGAAAGCAGAGACACCGGTGGTACACCCATATCCTCTTAAATCAACAGACATAGTAAATGGCGTACCCAATAATGAAGTATTCTCTTGAGCCATAGGAGCCAAACAAAGTTTTTCACAACGGGAGCGTGGGAGTGGTACACAAAGTAGCCCTCTACCGTGGGTAATCATAAAATTTACTATCTCAGGAGTAATTTTTTCTCCTGAAACGATAAAGTCTCCTTCATTTTCACGATCTTCGTCGTCAACAACGATTAATACCTTGCCTTGGCGAATTTCTTCCAAACCTTCTTCTACTGTATTTAACATTATATTGTGGCCTAATGGATTAATTATAATGCAAATTTAAGGTAAAACATAAACAATCGAAAATGATTAGCCTTTTTTATGATTTATATTTTCAATAATCTTGCTAATAGTCCTAGTACATTGACTGCATAAGATGAATACAAAATAAGCAAATGCAACTATCTTTAGGAAAAGAGCTATTATAACTGCCACCTTTTATAACAAACATTCATTCTAAAATTCTGCAACAAACGGCTTACCATCAAGCCAAGCAGCCATATTCAACACCAATAAATTCCAATTTTGGAATCCCTTATTCAATACCGGCTCTCCATTATCAGGCAAATAATATTCATGTAAAGCTCCGAAACGTTCATAGTCACGACCTAAAAGCAGAATGGTCTTTTCTGCCAATTCCCGCGCTTCATCCGTAAAACCATATTTTACCAAACCACGGAATACCAGATAATTTACATTAATCCATATAGGGCCTTGCCAAGAAGACGGATTGCCACTGGCACGTACATTATACATTTTTTCAAGAGGCGATAAAGTACGAATTCCTGCCGGAGCATTAAACGAACAAGTATCATGAAAATGCATCCGTACTATTTCTTTAGCCTGCTCCTGAGTAGCAATCTCCGCCCACATAGCCATGAATCCACTCCAAACACTAAGGCGTTGAATCAAGCAATCATAATCACGTGGTTGTCCTACATGCAAAAAGAGTTGCCCCGGCTGCAAACCTTTAATATCAGGTTTAGTTACAGGAAGTAAGTTCAAATCAACACTATAATAAAAGCGATCACGCGGATCCCAATAATGTTCCTGTACCCTTGCTTTCAAAGCTAGCGCCTCTTTTTCAAAAGAAACCGCAATATCATTCAAATTCAAACAATTTGCCAAATAAGACATTGCTTGCAGCTCCTTATACATCAAAGCATTCAGAAAAATTGAGCCCGAACTACCCTGCGGACGATAGAAAGTACTAGGATCATTGTCCACCTCTATCGCTTCATCAGTTTCCCAATAAAACAACCCTGTAGCTTTGTGACGATGGAAATTCAAATACTTGCACACAAATGCCTGTAATGTATAGAAATTATCACGCAACCACTCCGCATCACCATTCATATTACGAACTATAAAGGCTGCATGTTGTGCCAGAGTTGGTTTATGCATATTACTTTTCCAAGGATTACGAGTCTTTAGCATTTCTTCCCGACTAGGAGCATTTCGTTCTATCCAAATGGGAATCCAACCATCCATACCACCATAGTGCAAAGAGTTGAGTACACATCCCTGTTCATATTTTAAAGCCTCTTGACGATCCTTATCCGTTCCATTTTCCAATAAGATTTGACGAAGTGCAATATTGCTCAACCAAGAATCCCAATCCCACAACATATCCAAGTACTGATTACTCCCCGGAGCAAGAAAAGGAAAAACCAATGAACCACCTGCCTCACGATACATACCTTTCATATCCTTGTATATATGTGTACGGCATAGTTCTTTATGCTTTGTAACATTCTCAAAAGTACGCTCCGGCATTTGCGCATTGATTGTTAATAATGAAGTCCAGATTACCAGAACAAATAATAATTGTTTTTTCATAGATTATACCTTAAACTATCAACAAGAGGCAAAAATACAAAACAAAAAGATACCAAAAAGAAAAACAAAGCAAAAATCATCAAGCACTAAAACAAAAAATAAAGAAGACTACCATGTGGTAGTCTTCTTTATCACTATTTTTTCGGAAATTTTAGTCACGGCGTCCCATATAAATCATAATATAATAAACTAATGTAGCCAATGACCCCAGCGCGGCAACCACATAAGTATAAGCAGCCGAGCGTAAAGCATCTTCTGCCGCCTTATGGTTATAAGAATTGGTAATACCCGCTTTACTTAGCCATACCAATGCACGCTGGCTGGCATTAATTTCTACCGGCAACGTGATAAAGCTGAACAAAGTAGTCATGGCAAAAAGACAGATACCTGCCAATAACAACTGAGGAAATGTATTCACCATCAGAATACCCGCCAGTAACACCCACGTCATGATAGATGAAGAAAACTGTACCACCGGAACCAAAGCCGAACGCATTTTCAAAGGAGCATATGCACGCGCGTGTTGCACTGCATGCCCGCATTCATGAGCAGCCACGGCAGCAGCAGCCACACTATTACTGCCATACACACCCTCACTCAGATTTACAGTCTTGTTTGCCGGATTATAATGATCGGTCAGCATACCCGGAGTGCTGGTTACACGCACATCAAAAATACCATTGTCATGCAACATTTTCTCAGCTACATCTTTCCCCGTCATGCCACTTGCCAAAGGCATCTTAGAGTATTTCTTAAATTTACTCTGCAAGCTGGCCTGCACAATATAACTGATAACCGCTATTCCAATAAATAATATCCAATACATTGACATAGTTGTGTTCTTTTATAATTCTGTTTTAAATATACATGATATTACATACAAATAGTTTGCCAACAGCCTGCTTTTAAAGAGAATTAAGAAATTCTGCCATAACCCCTCCTGCTATTCACATATCCGTCAATTTCAATTAAAAATTAATATTATGCGAAAAAAAGGATTGATTATTAACTTTAGATTTATACTTTTGAAGAAAAATTGAGAGACATGGAACACGAAATAGGAAACATATCTATTGCCCGCATACGTAAAATAAGTCCGGAAATGAGAGGGATAAACAACGATTTTGTAATGGATCGAAACGAACATTACATACCCGAAAATATAAATCCTATCTTTAAATATCCTCTCCGACTGGATGGAATCGTCATTTCCGTCCGTGAGAAAGGAAGTTCCAAAATAAGTATCAATCTGCGAGAATACAACATTGAGAAAAACGACTTACTAATTTGTGCTCCCGGAGATATTCTTCAATCCAACCTCTCGCCGGGTCCCCATACCACACAAGTATTCCTCATTTCTTCTGACTTCCTAAAAGAAATGTATATCAACCTCAACAGTTTTATACCTTTCTTTATTTCGCTAAAGGAGAACCCCAAATTCCATTTGACGGATGCAGAAGTGGAAGAATTGAAATCCTTTTACCTGCTGATAGAAGAAACCGTAGACCGGAATGATAACTTCCGGACAGAGATAGTGCGCCGCCTGATGGGAGCTTATCTATATAAAATAGGTTCTATCCTGCACAGAAAGCAACCCGAATTTCTTTCCGAGAATCCGAAAGCGCTGAAAAGGGAAGAAGTACTGTTCAATCAATTCATCAATTTGCTGACCGAACATCACCGTAAGGAAAGGCGTGTGGACTTTTATGCCGAGCAACTTTTCCTCAGCCCAAAGCACTTCTCCACCGTAGTGAAGAAAGTAAGTGGAAAGACTGCCGGAGAATGGATTGACGAATACGTGATACTAGAAGCAAAAGCTTTACTGAAATACTTCGTAATGTCTATTCAGGAAGTGGCATACTTTATGAACTTCCCCAATCCGTCATTCTTTGGCAAGTACTTCAAGCATCACACGGGGATGTCCCCCAGTGAATATAAAATGCAATAAAAATTTCACCCTAATGAAACTAAATTTCCTTAGGGTGAAACATTATTAAAATATGGAGAGAACTAAAAGACTGCTTATTTAAAACAATTTTGCAGGATATTCACCGGCATCAACCAATGTCTGAATCTTATCTACCACACTCTGACGGTCTTCCGGATAAGTAACGCCAAACCACTTGCTGGTAGTATCCAATACCTCAACCGTAGCAGTACCTTCATTAATCAATTTATCCACCATCAATGGGATAAAGAATTCACTCTTCAAGTTTTCCATATTCTTCGGATCGCTCAGGAAAGTTTTGAAGAATTCTTTGCTATAAGCAAAATAATCGGGAGTAAAGCCCCAGAAGTTCATACTAACCGGAGTAGTATCAGGAGTAGCCGTCCATTCGCCATTATCATCAATGTACTTCACTTCGCCATTTATACGTTGAATCTTAGTACGTTCTACAACAGAAGTCAACAAATTGTCAGCATTAGTACCACAGATACCACGAGATACAGTACCGCTTTCACTCAATGTATTGCCTACGCGGAAACCTACCATAGAATAAACATTCTTGGAACCTTCGGGCAGAGCAGAAAGGAATTTACCCATTACCTGGAATGAATCACGACCATAGAAATCATCACAGTTAATAACGGCAAACGGTTCCTTGATTACATCAGCTCCCATCATTACCGCATGGTTCGTTCCCCAAGGTTTGGTGCGGTCTGCCGGACAAGTGAAGCCTGCGGGCAGGTCATTAATAGATTGGAATACCAGTTCGCAAGGAATATGACCTTCATATTTAGAAATGATCTTATCACGAAAATCCTGTTCAAAGTCTTTACGGATAACAAAGACTAACTTTCCGAAGCCGGCATTGATGGCATCAAAAATAGAATAATCCATAATAGTTTCGCCGTTGGGACCCAGTCCGTCCAATTGTTTCAAGCCTCCATAACGGCTACCCATACCAGCTGCCAATAAAAATAAAGTTGGTTTCATAGTTTATTTATTTAAAATTGAATGTTTTGATGCTACAAAGCTACAAAATTATACGGAGGAAAAATGCTACATTCCGCTCAAATTAGAGCACAAATCGTTCATTTCTTCTTTTTTTGTTAAATCAGACTCTTTTTGAGCAAAAAAACTCCTAAATTATAGGAGAAAACACGGAAAATAAAAATAAAAATGATAACTTTGCACCATATTAGAAAGAGATTTCTATCATTAAATATAAATATATCCCTCAATGATTGTGGAGGACATGACGATGTGATATCGGAGTGTCCTCATTTTTTTGATTGCTAATCCTCTTTAGAAAGGATAACCGATAGCAAAATGCAATCCTAAACCATCCTTAAACTTAGGAATGTTATAGTATCCACTCTTACCTGTGTCATAGGGAGCATGAAGTGCAATACCCAAATCCAAACGAACCACTAGAAAGGTCAAGTCATAACGCAACCCCACACCAGTACCCAATGCGATACTCTTACCCAGATTACGCATCGTTATTTCTCCACCCGGACGGGTATTGTTACCATCCTTATCTTTTTGCTCGCGTAGCAACCACACATTACCTGCATCAAGGAAAGTCGCCCCATACAAATCGCCAAACAGAGGGAAACGATATTCCACATTAGCTTCCAGTTTCAAATCTCCGGTCTCGTCAATGTATCCATAGCGGTTGTCTTCCTTGGGATGGAACGTACCGGGACCGATAGAACGCACCGTAAAGGCACGAATGCTATTGGCACCACCTATATAGAATTGCTCACTATAAGGAGCTACCGTCTGATTGCCATATGCATAAAGAATACCTCCCATCAAGCGCGTGGCAATATGCTGTTTTTCTGCCACTTTGAACAGGCAACGCACCTCCGATGTCATTTTCAGGAACTGGGCATAAGGGCTGTTCAGCAATTTCTTCCCCGCTTCCTTGAAACCTTTTCCAAATGCGGCATACACCAGCGAAGTAGCATTACCGGCCGAAGTAAAGGAAGTTTCCCACCACACATTATTCCGCTTCTTCAACAGAATATTGTCATAAGTAAAGGTATAGCTCATAGCCGGAATAAACTGGTTTCCCAAACTGAGCGCCAAGCTGGGATTAGCCTTGGTTATGGAATCAAAGCGTACCGTGGTATGCTGCAACGTATTGAATGTCAAGCGAAAAGGAGTTACCGTATGTTTCCACACACGCGAAGGTTGGAAGTCATAAGAAACCGTTCCACCGAAAGAAAGCATCTTGAAGAAACGGGCGCGGTTCAACTGATTGGCATACAACTTGAACGATGTATGCTGGGGAAAGCGTGAACGGCGCAACTGCTTATTTACCCACGGAAGTACCAGCCGGGGATAATCCAGAGAGAAGGAAGCACCCAGTTCATAAGAGTTCATCACCGAACTGCTACCATCTACCGTAGAATTGGTCTGCCACTCATAAGATCCTTTCAGTTGGAAAGAAAGAGTGGCGGCGGTGCGCAAGAAATTCTTGCGGGAAAGGCTGAATATAGCCCCCGGTCCTGTCTGATCCGTACTTTTGGTGGTGACATTCAATTCCAATTCTCCATCATAGGGCAAATCAAACATAGCATTCATCCGCACATTCAGCGTATCACAACTGGGCAACGTGTCTTGGGGGGCATAACGAAATTCTGCAAACTTAAAGATCCCCAGCCGCGCCAAGGCTTCCTGAGTATAGTTCTGGCGTGCCTGTGAATAGAGCTGTCCTTTCTGATAAAAGAAACGTTTTGCCAGAACACCCGGACGAATTCCCGGTTTCTTGCCACTATAGTGCAAAGTCATTCCGGGGAAGCAGATGGAATCAGTCGGCTCTTCTCCTTTATATCCGGTGAGATACACAGAGGTATTACCTATATAATAAGGTGTCTTTGCCTCGGCAGGCACACCCTGTTTGGGCACCACCTGCAAACTGACAAAACCTGGTTTGCGCAAAGTATCTGCACGGAAAGTAATAAATTCGGGACGGAAATAGTAATATCCGTTGTTGCGGAAAAGGGTACTCAACCGTTGGCGTTCTTCCTCCAGTTTCAGCACGCTGAAGTTCTCTCCCGAGCGCAATACCCGTTGATTGTAAGTAGCGCGTATCAAGCTATCGGCACGGGCAGGATATTTCAGATACATAATGGAATCCAAGTAATAGGGATTTGCCATATTGATCTGATAACTTAACTTGGCTTTGCGCGGATTCTTCAGGGAATCTACCGAATAAGATACGGAACCATTAAAGAACCCATAGTCTCTCAAAAGATTAGTAGCTACTTTTACACGAGTTTCCGGATTCACGGTGGAAAGATAGACAGGTGTAGCACCCAGTTTATTAAAGATCCAGTGACCCAGTCCTTTCTTGTCCTGGTACTTCACAAAATCATTATATATCCACAGGCCGATGGGCAAAGGCCAACGTAGGGAGTTACTACCAAAAATAGCATTATTAGGAGGATACGACAAAGCGGCTTCTACTTCTTCCAAAGTCTGAATACTGGCAGGAGTCTTGTCTTCATTCGTCACATCCATATTTTTCACGCCTACATAAAGAGTCTCGTCTGCCGACAGGTTCTTGGTGGTAGAACAGGCCGCAGTTACTAGTATGAGTACTAATAGTAACAACAGGTTTATGTAATGTATTTTTTTCATATTTCCTTTATCTGTTTTGTTTTGCACCATAGGTTACCCTTGTGCATACGGGCGGAAAATATTCCACCCCTACGATATACCTTTATTTTTTCTTCTTCGTTCTGAAAATAAACAATTCGCCCAAATGACTCATCTTCTTGCGAAGCACGATACCGACACCGGTTTCTATAATCTCGCCTTCCAATACACTTTCATAATTCTTGTCGTGGAAAACCTTGATATATCGTGTGCCGCTATTATCCAAACGATACTCTATGGAAACATTATCAATGAATGTTTCATCTTGTTGCACCGTGCTTCCTGTGGATACCTTACCGCCAATCACGATGCGGAAACGATTGTTCCAGAATCGTTTAGCAAACTGGAAGTTATAATCTGTACGTTTACCGCCGCTATCGGCATCATCTACGGTTTCCATGCCTACATTAATATCAAGCGCTTTTCCGGCAATATTCGATATTTCACTTTGCAAGAAAGAGTTCAGTGCATTGTTTACATTGAAGCCTCCGGTAGAGTTTCCTTCTGCCATATACATACCGGTCACCAGCATAGTTACAGCCAGTTTGCCCCGTTCCTCGGCAGACATAGCATTCAACTGGTCTTGCACGGAACCGTCTTCGGGAGACGAAAGCGTAAATGCCAATCCCAAATTCTCCAATCGCTGGCTCAAAGCTATGCCCACATCAAAGCTTACCATGCGGGAAGCCTTTCCATCCTCGCCCACCGATGCACGGACTCGCTCCGTAGCAATGATATTCAGTTGAGGATTCATTATATTGCCTGTCCATTCCACATAACTGCCGTTCTGAATATTGAAAGTCTTCAATGGGATGACCGGAATTTCATATTTCATTTCGCCACTGATTAATGAGTAGCGCCCCGTAAGCAACATGTCCCCTTGCGGAGTGTACTGGAATGACAAATCGCCTCCACCTTCCAGCAACATATAGTTGGAACTGTCCGGCACCAAGTCCACGCGTGCTTGCACTGCCTGGTCTATATGCATAGTCATGGCAATATCTATTCCACTCAAAGAGATTTGCTGCACGGTATGGTCTTCTACAGAGGTAGTATCATTAAAGTTAACAAATGTCACCATATCCCCCAGTCGGTCATTCACCGTCAGAGGAGAATCCTTCAAGACATATGTAAAGTTCGTCTTACCCAATACATTCATGTTTCCACGCATCACCATTTCCTCTACAGGACCGCGCAAGGTAGCATTAAAATCCACATACATTTTACCATAGATCATGGCGCGCTTGGTACGCGGTGCATTCATCAACTCGTAATTCTCGGCGTGCATTTTAAGATCTACCGCCATACGTTCCAGGTTAGAGAAATCCACATTACCATTAATGGTGAAAGGAGTCTTTCCCTTGGTAAATATGTCGAAGTCCTTAAACATCATCTTACTGTTCACCACCTGCACCGGTTCATTGTCAAAACGGAACATGGCAGACATCTCCGGCATAAAGAAAGTCACGGAATCCAATGCCAGTTCACCATTCAGTAACGGTTTGGAGGGATCGCCCTTCATAGCCAATGTGCCGTCAATATCCCCGTCCAGTTCCACCATATGATCGGGTACAAACGGATTGACCACATTCAGCGGGAAATGTTCAAAAGCCACATTGGCACTCAGGCTTCCCACTCCGTCAGGGGTAGGCAGATAAATACCACCCAGATGGGCTATTTCATTTCCATTATGCCGCACGTAGGCATCTACATGATGGTCTTTGGCATCTCCCGGCAGATAAACACCACCCAGTTCCCAACTGCCCAATGCATCGCCTTCATACTTAAAGTCGTCCAGCCGCAAGTCACTGCTCACCATCAGGTTGGAACCGGAATCTATGTAATGCGCTTCCGCGCCTATCCAACCTTCCATGTTGGGCATATAGGGAAGAATACGCCGGAATTCCTTCAAGTTGATGCGGGAAAGTTCCAGCGTCATATCCTGATTGGCAAGGGTATCTTCGCGGTTGGTATAGAAACTCAATCCTGTTCCCTCCTCATCGTGCAGGTTCACGTTAGCATGAATACGCCCCTTATCTGTCAGGTAAATATAATTATTCTTGTTCACCGTAAAGGGACGATATACCAAGGTGGGATGTTCGGGGAAAATCTTCATGCGAATGCCACGCCGGCGCAAATCTGCCGACACACCCATGTACACACCCGGCTCCTTGCGGGCATTGAGGTATTGCACCAACACCTGTGCATTGTTATTACCCATACTGCCTTCCAAGGTCACATCAAATGCCTCCTGTCCCGGTTTAGGTCCGTTCACCACACCACTCAGGATGTTGATGCCATTCATGTCTTGCTGCACATCCAGATAGATGGTATCCAGCACCAAACTATCCGCCCTCAACCCATACAAGTAGGCTTCTCCGTTCAGCCCCTCTACGGGTGATGAATCCATATCCATAAACAAGCGCTTATAAGATACACCCATCATAGAGAGATAATTGGAAATAGGATTATCAGGTCCCGAAGATATCTTCAAGCAAACTCCGGGCAGGAATTCACGAAGTTCTTCCTGCTCTATGTGCTTACTCTCCCATTGTTCTTCCAATTTCTTCATCAGCAAATCTGCCCGAGAGGAAATTTTTTCAATATGCCCCTCTCCTTCCAGATATAAATCAAGGTCGCCCGCACGCAGATAGGCATGAGTAGAATCTCTGGAGGTAGCAAATCCTGCAAACAAATCTTTGGCATGGAGGGTCCGTTTGGCAGTCTTTACAGTGGTGTTTGTCATCTCCGCCTTCACCGCATAACGCTTAATGAGGTCAGTACTGAAACTGACACCTATGTGTTGCGAAGTTTCAAAACGAGCATCCATCAGATGCAAAGCCTGCCAGTCCAGATGGCCTATTTCCATATTCAGGTCACCGGCAACATCATTTTGCTTCAACACTCCATCCAGATGCGCCTTTATATCCATTGCCCAGTTCTGCACCGCCAGGGAAGCATTCACTTTCGACTTTTCCAGTCCTGCCGCCAAAGAGATGCCGGACAGGTTATAGCTGCCATAGTGAAAACGGTCAATGCTACCTTCCGCTTTCAAATAAGTGCGGGGCGACATAAAGTCGAATCCTTCACCTTCCACCTTCAGGCGGGTAGAAAGCGTGTAGAGGGAATCGGCAGGCATAAACTGGTGTAAATCAAATTGATTAACAGCCACATCCGCTTCATAGCGGTCAACAGACATATCATACTTAGCAAACAGACGGGCAGCGCGTTCCATTTTAAAATCATCCACCACCGAAATGCTATCATTGTGAACTGTTATCGGAATAGTATCCGCCTCTGCCAATGCACGGGCTTCGGGCTGCATCAGCAGCATATCCGTTCCCATCTTTTGCCCGGCCATTGTAAACTTACCTTCCAGGCGCGTGCCATAAGGTATTTCTATGCCCTCGGCCAAAGCGGAAACAAACTTCAAGTCTTTCGTTTCAGCCTCCAAAGTGATATCACCGCCACGCAGCAGACTATCTGTCAGATGCGTCAGTTCACCTTTGGCAAAAAGTTCCAAAGCTCCGGGTAGTTCGGCACTGAGGGTGGTCAGTTTCAGTTTATTCAGATCACCGTCAATGCCGGTACGGATGCGCATCGGTTCAGACGGATATTGCTGGATGAACTTCTCATCCACCTCTCCCATGAATCTCACCACATCCGGCTTGGCTATATCTGCCATCAAGCGGGCCGAAATCAGTCCGTCACTCTTTGCATCAAGGGCATTCCAATCCATCGAGGCATTCAGTTCCAGGTAGGAATCGGGAGTTGCCAATCGCAATGAAGGTACACGCAGCACTTTATTATTTGAGATAAGGCGCCCTTCGGTGGAGACTATTTCCAATCCCGACTGTTCTTTCAATACAAATTGGCTGATAATGGCTTTCATATCCCTGCCTTCATAGTGCAATGAGTCAAGTTTCACCCCGATACCGCTCAGCGAAATATGCGAAGGATCAAGTCCTTTGGGCAGACTATCGGCAGGGACATCGGGCACGGGCGCACCGCTATCATAGCGCACACGGGCGTTCTTTATTTGGAACGCCTGCAGGGAGTAAGCCGATTTATGCAGGTCTATCAACCCGTTACGCAGAGAGGCTTTGTCCAAAGCTGTCTTTAGCGACAAGCTGTCTTGTGGCATATCCAGGGCAAAAGCCACATTCTGCAAATCAATATCTTGCAAGATAATTTTCCAATAGGTGGTATCACTTTTAGTCGTATCGGCAGCCGTGGTATCATTTAGGCAGAGCGATAAATCGGTATCTTTCAGCAACACTTTGTTGACTACTGCCGTTTCGGGGTCCAAGGCTACGCCGTGGCTGGAAATAAAGAGTTCGCCCAGTGTACCGGTCAGCGTCATGCCGCTTATCAGGTCGTTGGAGTTTACGGTAGCTCCTTGCAAGGAAATGCCATCTACCTCCACTTGTTTTTTCAACAAAGGGAGTAGTTGCACGTTCACTTGCAGGCGGTGCACGCTGAGCAAGGTATCGTTATGCTGCGAGGCGGCATCCACATCAGTGACTACCAGGTTGAGGGGAAAAGACAATGAAATACGCCCTACGGTAATCTTCATTCCTGTTGCTTCCGAAGCATATACAGCGGCTTTGTCCACCAGGAAATTCTGAATGGGAGGCAGATAAATCAAGATACATAAAATGATGAACAGAATGAACGGGGATGCCACCGTCCACAATGTCCAACGAACATATTTTTTCTTCATTGAGTGTTTGTACAAACGTTTCTGCAAAACTAAACAATTTTATTGGCATATTGGTTGAGTGGCGGCAGGTTTTATCTTTGCTTCCTATAAAATTTTAAAAATTACTTCATTCGTTTACTATAATAAATGGGAGATATAAATCTATTCTTACCACCTCATCACAATATCTTTCGTGGTAAGGGAGTAGGCGCCAAAATAGCCTAAGGCTCCCCCCCTTGATATTGCTCACGGGATTGGCGGCGGCATTGCCTACATCATACATGGTTTCAAAAAAAAACGATAAACATTCTTGTCCAGGCATTGCATCTCTACCGTCACCACATCGTCTTGCTCTATAGGGTCATCATCCCGGCCGGAATTGACATAACTGATTAATATAGCCTGGCGAACCACGCTGCCATCTATGTTTTCAGTATTGATCAGCCAGTCCTCCAGCCTGTCCTGCAACATGGGTTGAACGCCATTGATGCGCAACACATAGCGGTAATATTGGTTCTCCTCTCCCACCGGATCTACAAAATGCACCTGCGGATCGGGCAGATCCTTAATGGGGGCTTTCCAAAGGGTCAGGGAGTCTATCTCCACACGGGGAGGCATATAGGAAACGGCAGTATATTGCACGGCATCATAGGTGACGGACAGATGATACGTGCGACGCTCCGTGCCCACCAGTGAGGCGGCTACATACTTGCCCGACTCATTGGGGAGCAGCGTCTCCCGGTTTCCGGCATCATCCCACACCTCTACCACGGCATCCGTAACGGGCGGATACTCATTGGGGGCATCAAAATCCTTGGTTTTAGTGATCAGAACCTCGGCAGGAGCTCCCATACGCACTGTGCCTTCTATCACCAGTTGCGGTTCTACCGAATTTAAGTCTACATCGATCACGTCTTTGCACGAAGAAAAAGAACACGCCGACAGGAATGCCGCCATCAACGTAAATATAGTTTGCTTATTCATAAGTGTCTGATTATTTAAAATTTAAAATTCCACGAAATGGAGGGTACATAGGTGAACAACGTGTAACGATAGGCCGAAGTCTTACTAGGGTCGTCTTCGTTTGCTCTGAACTGAATCATGTAAGCATTTCGCCTGCCATAGGCATTATAGAGGCTGAAAGCAAGTTCGGATTCATATTTGCGGGTCTTCTTCAGCAGACAGGTGGCACCCAGGTCCAGACGATGGTAGGCAGGGGCCCGGTAGCCGTTTCGCTCGGCATAATACATTACGTCCTTGCCGTCTATCTGGTATTTCCCGCTGGGATAACTGATGGCATTTCCGGTGTAGTACACCCATGCGGCAGAAAGCGACCATTTGCGGTTCAGCTCGTAGATTCCCACCAGAGAGATGTCATACGTGCGGTCTTGGTAAGCGTTGTACCATTTATTGTTGTTGATACCATCTATCTTTTTCTCCGATTTTGCCAAGGTATAGCTCACCCAGCCGTTGAATCGCCCAGTGCGTTTCTTCAACATGAACTCCACACCATAGGCGCGCCCTTTGCCAAAGCGCACTTCGGTGTCTATCACGTCATAGCCTTGAAACTGGGCATGGTCCTTAAAGTCGATTTGGTTGCGCATATTCTTATAATAGGCTTCCACGCTGAATTCGTAGATATTGTCCTTGAAATTGCGGAAATACCCCACGGTGAACTGGTCGGCTATCTGGGGCTTGATGTTATTGGAGCTCGAAGTCCAACGGTCGAAAGGGGAACCCATGTTTACATAAGTGAGCAAATGCATATTCTGCACGGTGCGGGCATAAGAGGCTTTGACGGAGGATTCGTCATTCAGTTTGTAAACGGCGGACAGGCGGGGTTCGAGGTTGACGTAAGTCTTGACAAACCGGCCGGAGTTATACCAAGTGCTATCCACTACTTCCTTGTTTTCATCCAGTTCGTAGTATTCTCCTTTCCCCAAAGCGGAGAAGGTGGAGAGGCGAAGGCCGTAGAGCACTTCGAGGCGCTCGTTCAGTTTCAGCTGGTTGGAAATGTACACGCCGTTTTCCCACGAGTAGCGGTGGTGCAGGTTGAGGGTGCTCTTTATATCAGACTCATTTACAAAGTCGCCCGGTGCCAGGTCGTGGTAAGTGGACTGGAGTCCCATTCGCCATGTGCTGTTGGGAGTAGCCTGATATTTAAATTCCTGACGGAAACCATAGTCGTTTATGTTGGCATCGCCATTCATGTCCATACCCATATTCATTTCGGCAGAATAGGAATAGCGGCTATATTGCAATGAAGTGGCAGAAAACCATTTGGGGCTCATGGTACGGGTCCATTTGGCATTGAGAAATGCATTGCCCCAACCCATGTCCGCCACGTCTTTCAGCACCATCTTGTCCCGTCCCAAGTAGCCGGACACGGAAAGTTGGTCGCGATCCGAAAGGGCAAAATAGAGTTTCATATTCAGGTCATAGAAATAGAGGTAAGCATTCTGTGCATCTTCCACTCCCGACAGGCGGGCTATTGCATCGGCATAAGTTCGCCGGGCTCCCAGCAGAAAAGAGGACTTTCCTTTTTGTATGGGGCCCTCTACGTTTATTTTGGAGAAAATCAGTCCGATGCCGCCTGATACGCCATAGTCCTGCATATCTCCGTTGCGCTGCTGCACATCGAGGATGGCGGAAAGGCGTTCACCGTATTGGGCGGGGATGGGGCCTTTATAGAGTGCCACATCGCGCAATACATCGGAATTAAAGGTGGAGAAAAAGCCCATCAGGTGAGAGGTGTTATACACGGATACATTGTCCAGCATTACCAGGTTTTGGTCGGCAGTTCCGCCACGGACAAAGAAGCCGGTGCTGCCCTCGCCCGCGCTTTTCACGCCGGGCATCAGTTCCAGGGATTTGATAATGTCACGTTCGCCCATCAGCACGGGGAGGCGGTTCAGTTCGCGCACTTCCATTTGGGTGACTCCGCTTTGCACGTCGGTCACGTTGGCATCTTTTCGTTTGGAGGTTACCACTACTTCATCCAGTTGCATGGAGGCTTGAGTCATGGTGACATTCTTTTTCATATTGCCGGTGACGGAAAGTTTTACCCTTCGGGTGTCATAGCCCATGTAGTTAAAGAGCAAGGTGTGTTCCCCCTTGGGAAGACTGAGCGAGAAATGTCCTCCGGTGTCTGTTGTAGTGCCATAAGAGGGTTGGTTTTCGGGGTGGATGGATACGCCTATCAAGGCATCCCCCCGTTTTGTCGTCGGTGACGTATCCCGCCACCGTGTATTGCTGGGCGACCAGCAGGAGGGGGAAAAAGCATAGCAGGACAACAAAAGGTAATCGTAATTTCATCGTGAATACCATATAAATCATGTTTGTTTAGTTAAGCCTTTCTGTAAAGGCTGCTTAAAATTAAATTTAAAAGTCTTTTTTATCAGGTTGCAAATATCTGCAATAAATTGATATGATACGAAAAAAAGAGAGGAACTTTATAAATTTGTATACGAAAGTACACAAATATGAGACAAATAATACAAATTGTAAGAGTATTTACAATGTGGGAACATTATTTAATGCTTTTTTTATTCACCGTAGGGGCGGAAAATCTTCCGCCCGATAACACCCACGCTCACATCCATCGTAGGGGCAGATTGAATCTGCCCGATAACAGTTTGTGTTATATATTCGTGAGTACATTCGGGCGGATTTAATCCGCCCCTACGGTGGATGATATAAAAAGAAATCTCCCCATCCCTACATTCTATATTTAGAATAATTTGAAGACATAAATAAATGCATTATCTTTGTTCATTCAAAAAAAATAACTGATCATCCTATGAAAACAACCAAAAGTATAATGATATGCCTGGCACTCCTAGCCTTGACAGCATGTGGCGCCGGCTCTAAAAAACAAGTGAACAACAATATGGAAAATGAAAAACGTACCCATGTGAAGTTGGAAACCACCATGGGAAATATCATCGTAGAACTGTATAATGAAACGCCGAAACACCGCGACAACTTTATCAAACTGGTAAAGGAAGGAGTGTATGACAGCACTTTGTTTCACCGCGTTATCAAGCAATTCATGATTCAGGCAGGCGACCCCGAGAGCAAGAATGCATCCGATACCGCCATGCTGGGCAATGGCGACGTGGGTTATACCGTTCCGGCTGAGTTCAATCCCAAATTCTTTCACAAGAAAGGGGTACTGGCTGCTGCCCGCCAAGGAGATGATGTGAATCCGGAAAAGGCTTCATCGGGTTGCCAATTCTACATTGTGACCGGACGTAAATTCACTGAACCTCAACTTCTGGGAATGGAAAATAAAATAAATGACCAGCGCGAAGAAGCGATATTCAATGACTTGGCACACCAGCACATGAAGGAAATCTATAAAATGCGCAAAGCCAATGACAACGCCGCCCTGCTGGAATTGCAGGACTCACTGGAAGCACAGGCACACGAGCTGGCAGAGAAAGGAGAAAAATTCCGTTTCACCCCCGAACAGATTAAGGCTTACAGCACCATAGGAGGCGCTCCTCACCTGGACGGTTCATACACCGTGTTCGGCGAAGTAGTGGAAGGCATGGATGCCGTAGAAAAAATAGAAATAGCCCAAACAAACCATGCCGACCGCCCGATTACGGATATCCGCATTCTGAAAGCAGAGCTCTGTGATTAACCACTAATCACTAACCATTAACCACTAAAGAGAATGATCTACATTAACCGATATACCTTATCTAACGGTTTGCGCGTGATACACCGCGAGGACAATACGACTCAGATGGTAGCATTGAACCTGCTCTATAACGTAGGTGCACGCGATGAAGATCCCCAGCATACCGGCTTTGCCCATCTGTTTGAGCATCTGATGTTTGGCGGCTCTATCAACGCGCCCGACTATGATACCCCGGTGCAGAACGCAGGAGGTGAGAATAATGCATGGACCAATAACGATATTACCAATTATTACATCACCCTCCCCCGCCAGAATGTGGAAACCGGTTTCTGGTTGGAAAGTGACCGTATGCTGTCACTCAATTTCAATCCGCGCAGCCTGGAAGTACAACGGCAAGTGGTGATTGAGGAATTTAAGCAACGCAACCTGAACCAGCCATACGGTGACGCCTCGCATCTGCTACGCGCGCTTGCCTATAAGGTACATCCCTATCAGTGGCCTACCATCGGCAAGGAGATAAGCCATATAGCCAATGCCACTTCCGAAGAAGTGCAAACGTTTTTCTTTAAATATTATGCTCCGGACAATGCCATACTGTCGGTGACAGGGCATATCACTTTCCAGGAAACCGTGGCATTTGTAGAAAAGTGGTTTGGCTCTATCCCTCGCCGCAATGTAGCTCCGCGCGCATTGCCTCAAGAACCCCGGCAGACGGAGGAACGCCGCCTCACCGTGGAACGCAATGTGCCCGTAGATGCATTGTTCATGGCTTTTCACATCTGTGAACGCCTCCATCCGGATTACTATGCATTTGATATGTTGAGCGACTTGCTGAGCAGCGGCCGTTCCAGCCGTTTTGTGCAACACTTGGTGCAAGAGAAGCAGGTATTCAATAGTATTGATGCTTATATATCGGGCAGTATTGACGCAGGACTGTTTCACATCACCGGAAAACCGGCTCCGGGCGTGACGCTGGAGGAAGCGGAAAATGCCGTTTGGCAGGAATTGAACAGGCTGATGGAGGAAAGCGTGGACGAAGAAGAACTGGAAAAGGTGAAGAACCGCTATGAGAGTGAGCAGATTTTCAATAATCTGAATTATCTGAATGTAGCGACCAATCTGGCTTATTTTGAGTTAATAGGCAAAGCGGAAGATATTAATGATGAAGTGAGTAAATATCGCGCCGTCACCGCCGGACAGATAAAGGAGGCGGCACGAAAAACATTTATACACCAGAATTGTTCTATACTTTATTATAAAGCTGCTGCACGGTAAATATGATTGCCATCTTTTTGCCGTAGGGGCAGATTGAATCTGCCCGACAACAGTTTGCTTTGTGTATCCATGGATGCTTTCGGGCGGATTCAATCCGCCCCTACGGTGAACTGCCCCATCCATAAACATTATCAGTAAAAACAAAATATGAATACTCAGTACACACACCATTACAAAGCACTTTTTACTCTGGGAATCCCCATCGTTATCGGTCAGATAGGTGTCATAATCCTTGGTTTTGCCGATACATTGATGATAGGCCATCACAGCACCAACGAATTGGCTGCCGCCAGTTTTGTGAATAATATGTTCACCCTTGCCATCATCTTTGCCACAGGATTCTCTTATGGGCTCACCCCTATTGTGGGAAGCCTGTTTGGACGCGGTGAAACCCATATCGTGGGGCGGATGCTAAAGAACGGCCTGTTTGCCAACACCTTGCTTGCCACCTTGCTGACCGCCATCATGGGAGTGCTTTATCTCAACATACACCAGTTGGGACAGCCCGAAGAACTGCTTCCATTGATGCGTCCTTATTTCATCGTGCTGCTCATTTCGTTGATATTCGTATTGCTATTCAATGGCTTCAAGCAATTTGCCGACGGCATTACCGATACGCGCGTATCCATGTGGATATTGCTGGCAGGAAATGTAATGAACATCACAGGGAACTATATCCTGATTTATGGCAAATTAGGAATGCCTGAGATGGGATTGCTGGGTGCGGGAATCTCCACCCTGGCATCGCGAATCATGATGGTGATTGTCTTTGCCCTTATCTTTTTCTGTACCAAGCGCTATCATATCTACAAGGAAGGATTCACCCGCGGGGTGCTGAATCGCGCCGATTTCCTTTATCTGAATAAACTGGGTTGGCCCATCGCCATGCAAATGGGAATGGAGACAGCTTCATTCAGCCTAAGTGCCATTATGGTGGGCTGGATTGGGACTACTGCACTGGCGGCGCATCAGATAATGCTTGCCATTTCGCAAGTATGCTTTATGATGTATTATGGCATGGGGGTTGCGGTGGCGGTGCGCGTCGGTAATTTCCAGGGTCAGAACGACCGGGTGAATGTGAGGCGTTCCGCTTACGCGGGATTTCATATTATATTACTTATTGCATTGATTGGTGCATTGCCCATCTTCTTGTTGCGTAATGAGTTGGGAGGATGGTTCAGTGATAGTCAGGCGGTGAGCGTGATGGTGGCTCAATTAATTATTCCGTTTATCATTTATCAGTTTGGAGACGGATTGCAGATAAATTTTGCAAATGCACTCCGTGGTATTGCAGATGTGAAACCAATGATGTATATTGCATTCATTGCTTATTTCCTTATTTCATTGCCTGCCGGGTATTTCTTTGGGTTCGTGATGGATTGGGGAATTGTAGGAATATGGATGGCATTCCCCTTCGGGCTGACGACGGCAGGGATATTGTATTATTGGCGTTTCAGTAAGAAGACGGAAATAAGAGGCTGACCAATCTAGTGTTTTCACCGTAGGGGCGGATTGAATCCGCCCGATAACAGCTTACCTTGTGTATACGGGCAGATTCAATCTGCCCTTACGGTGGACGAGAATATTATGTAATTGATTGAATAATACAAGATATAAACTCTAAAGCCTTATGAGCTTACCCAACCGTTCCACCCAACTAAAAGTCGCGTTCGGCTATATCCTGCTGACCGCCTTGCTATTTGTATCCATCGGCTACATCTACCAAGAAATGCAATCCCTGACCGGCACCAGCGACGACGAAGCCATCCTGAGCCAACGCCGCCACGTCACCAACCAAATCATCACCCAACTCTATCAAGCAGAAGTCATCGGCCAATCACTCAGCACCGGACAACTGGGACAATACCGCCAATACAAAGGAGCTATGCAACAAGCCAACCTGACACTTGACTCCCTCCGCAATCTACTGACCGACAGCACGCAAATGGCACGACTGGACACCGTAGGAATGCTCTTTGTAGAAAAAGAAAGAAATATGCGCAACCTTCTCCGAGCCATTCAGGAAGGAGGCACGGACAAAATTTACAAACAACATATAGACGAATTAATTGCCGAGCAAGACTCCTTGCTAAACCTCCCCCACGTGCGCCGCAAAGTGATAACGCACACTAATTCTTACGTAATTCGCAAGAAGCCCAAGAGCTTTTTGAAACGCATAGGCGAAGTCTTCGCCCCCGGAAAAGCCGACTCTACCCAAGTAAACAACGTAATTCAGGAGGAATACACCGACACCCTGACCGAAGCCTACAGCCCGGCAGACACAGTAGTCACCATGCTGAAAGATATACAAAACCGTGTCACCGACACCCACCAGGAAAGAATGGAAATGGTAAACCGCCGCACCCAGTCTCTCCGCCTCAGCGGACTGAAACTCAGTCAGAAAGTAAACCAATTATTAAGCTCCATCGAAGAAGAGGAACAGATCTTAGCACAGAACAAGCATATACAGGAAGAAAACATACGGCAGAAATCAATCCGCACAGTATCCGGCATCGCCATTGTTGCCGTGGTCCTGGCAGCCTTTTTCCTGGTGCTGATTTGGCGGGACATCACCCGAAGCAACCATTACCGCCGGGAACTGGAGAAAGCCAAGCACCGTGCCGAGGATCTGCTGGTGGCACGTGAGAAACTGATGCTGACCATCACACATGACATCAAAGCTCCCGTAGGTTCCATATTGGGATACACCGATCTGCTGGAACGGATCACTACCGAAGAACGTCAGCGTTTCTATCTGGATAATATGCAAAGCTCTGCCAAGCATCTGCTCAGTCTGGTTAACTCATTGCTGGATTATCACCGTCTGGATGCCCACAAAATGGATATTAACCGGGTCGTTTTCAACCCGCACCAGTTATTTGATACCATTTATATCAGTTTCAAGCCAATGGCTACAAACAAGGGATTGGAACTGAACTACGAATGTGGCGAACCCCTGAATCGTGTATTCATAGGTGACCCGTTCCGCATCCGCCAGATAGCAGAGAATTTACTCAGCAATGCGCTGAAATTTACTCATGAGGGAAGTATTACCCTGCGTGCCGCCTTGGAAAACGGACAGCTTCATTTCAGTGTGAGCGACACGGGATGTGGTATTAGCGAGGAGGAACAGAAACGGGTCTTCCAGGAATTTACCCGTCTGCACAATGCACAAGGGCAGGAAGGTTTCGGACTGGGACTGGCCATTACCCGCAAGTTGGTGGTGTTGCTGGAAGGAGATATTCAAATAGAAAGTACACAAGGCAAAGGCAGTACTTTCCATGTTTATTTACCGTTGCCCGAAGGCCCACGTAGCCATTCATCTAATAGCACTCCCCCCTCCGAAGGAACACCCACCGTAGGGGCGGAATGCTTCCGCCCGTCCTATAGCGCAGCCGGATGCGATAGTGAATGTAATCGGGCGGATTCAATCCGCCCCTACGGGGAAATGGTATCCACCCCCATTCATCTGATTCTGATTGATGACGACCGCATCCAGCTGCAACTAACTACTGCCATGCTGGAACGCCCCGGAATAACAGTGACCTGCTGCGAACATCCCGAAGATCTTTTCAACAAATTGAAAGAATCTCACTTTGACGCATTATTGACCGACATACAGATGCCCGCCATAAATGGTTTCGACTTACTGAAAGCAATTCGTGCACTGGATGCGCCACAAGCACAAACACTGCCCGTCATCGCCATCACGGCACGCAGCGATATGAATGAAGAATATTTCCGTTCACACGGTTTTGCCGGATGCCTTCATAAGCCATTCACTATCAATGAGCTATTGACAGCCATCTCGCAGGCTACCCACCTCTCCGTAGGGGCGGGGTCTGCCCGCCCGAACACGCCAATGGACCCGTCATCTGAATCATTACCCCCCGAGGCGTCACCATCCGATATGCCTTCGGGCGGGCAAACCCCGCCCCTACGGTTCTCAGCCTTAACCGCCTTTTCCGAAGATGATTCGGAGGCTGCTGCCGAAATTATCCGTACCTTTATCAACGAAACGGAAAAGAACCGCGAGCGCATGGCAACGGCACTGGCAGAGAAAGATATGGCAGGCATCACCGCCATGGCACACAAACTGCTCCCCCTGTTCACCATGTTGGGCGCCACCCGTTGCATTCCTCCATTGACTTGGCTGGAACAAAGGCGAGGAACTACCGAAGTCACCGCAGAGGTAATAGACAAAACGGAGTTCATACTGAAAGAAATAAAAGGAATAATTAAGGAAGCGGAAGAACAGATTTAAACTCTCTTTAGTTAAAAGGTATTAATGCTCTAAGGTACAAGAATCGCAAGTAGATATAAAGCATTATATATCAACACATTACACCAATAAAACAGAGAAATAATTTATCAGTTTATAATTTAAGAATTAAACTTTTATTCAACACCATGCGAAAGATAACAGGAAAACTACTCTCTTTTGACATATTCTACCCGCTTTTCCTAGAAGGCTCTTTTTCCATTTATTTAATAGAAGTTTCCATCACCTAACCAAACCTATCCTATGAGTTAATAGCAGCACTAGTATTTTATCGCTTTTTTCTACGTTTAGATGCGCTTTATCCAATTTTCAAGTTCCAGCTAAAGTAATCATTATCTTCTAGACTTCCACTTGTATAAACAGCTAAAAACAGAAGGGGCTTTTTACAGCCCCTCTCAAAATAAATTTATTGCTTTCCCAGCTTTGCTTAAACTTTTCTATTCTACCTCTAAATTCTTAATATTCTCGTACATCGTCTCAAATGCGATATTACTCATTCTTTCGTTCTCTTGCTCAGAAGCCTGATAGATAATAGTAGTACAATTCTCATGCCATCTAGGATGAATAAACCATTCGTATCGCGCATTCACAAACTCTTTTACTACCCTCCATAAATCATCATCCAATAATATACGAACTTTATCTCTTATACTACATGGTATTCTATATTTATAAAAAGCCTCTGCAATTCCTCCTGTTATACAAGCCAAAGTATCACTATCACCACCCAATGAAACAGCCAATCTTATAGCATCCTCAAAATCCCGGCTCTCTAAGAAAGCAATAATAGCTTCGGGCACTGTACCTTGACAACTTTCATCAAACTCATAATTAAGACGAATATCATCACAATTACGATTCAAATCATACCCAAAGTTCTTCTCAACAAATTCTTTGATGTATTCCCTAGATTTCTCATTCCTAGCAAGAAAAATGGCTACAGCTACAGCTTGTGCTCCTTTTATTCCTTCCGGATGATTATGAGTAACAATAGCAGTTTCCTTTGCCACCCTCAACGTTTCTTCCAACGAATCAAAATACCAACCTACAGGACTTACACGCATTGCCGCCCCATTGCCCCAACTATTATAAGGCTTAGGATCCACTTCATGCAACCATATTGCAAAACGACTTCCATACCCTCCCATCGGATTAGGGTATTTATTCCCATAATGTTGCATAACTTTAGCCAACTCACCTCCATGAAGCAACCAATCGGCTACTGCAACAGTCATTATAGAATCATCCGTATAAGAAGAATCATCACTGAACAAAGGAAAATCCTTCGTTTTCGTATTATTAAACTCATATACAGAGCCTATAATATCACCTGCTATTGCACCTATCATTTTCGTTTTTTTCTAAAGATAATTATTTCACTTCAATAAGTAAAATACAAATCACTCTACAATCAAAATTATTCTTTATTCTCCCTTCTATTTAAGATATGTGCTTTTTCTGCATCTGTTAATTTAAAATCATTTACCTTATACTCCATGCTATCTTCTATTTTGCCTAAGCAATGCACCATAATCGCTCCTAGAAATGGAGAAATAAGTAGAGACATAAAAAACCAACCGATACCATTTCTATTTAATCTGTTAGCTGTTCTCCTAACACAATCACATAATGCGATATAGGGTAACGAAATAATTATCATATAGAAAAAAATCAAAGGAATTATAGAATTCATAATTATAAAATTATATTTTTATTTTATTTATACACAAGAGACAACACAATGATTAATCATAAACACACAAAGGTTTACTATTCACTTCTCAATATAAGAGCCTTCACTATCTAAAGATCATCATTCCTTCAATAAATTCCACGCATTTTCATACTCTTTCAAATCATTTATAGGATGCACACGCATATGCTTGCCATAAATATGCTTTCGTCTTGATGCTACCTCACAAGGTACAATATAAAACTTAGACATAATTGATACATCATCAAACTTATTTTTATAAATTACAAAAACCATGAAGTGGTTATTTTCCACCTTTATATTATCAACCGGTATAGAGGAATACCCTCTGACCGACTTTACATCAATAGAGATTCTCGTACCATCTTCTTTGATCACACCAATATCTATACTCTTTTTATTGCCCATAGTTATATAAGCGTCAGCACCCAAACGATATAGCATAGATAATACTAAATATTCACTAGCTATCCCAGTCATGTAATTTTTTGCTTCCATAATATTATATTAATTCTAATAATTTCATATATCAGACAAAATTATAATATAATTTTACAACACAGCAATATTATTACATAATTTTTCATAAAACAGCAAAGAAATCCCCAAATGGTATTAGACATATAACATACTAAACATAAATATGCAAGACTTCTATCATAAAATAGCCACCATAGAATAACGATTTTCCTTTGTTATTTTCTATTTTCCGTCCATAGCTTATAGTTTCTTTATCATTTTTAGTTTCTGCATTTAAAACAAAGAAAAACTATCAAATACATAACTATATATGCTTATCGATCAATCTTCTATAGAGCTTCTGACGCTCATTGCTAATATTATATCGCCTTTTCAAGCTAGAATAAGCATTTTCTATCTTCTTTGTCAATTCATCTATCATAGGTGGATTCTCATTATCCAAATTTAAATATTTTTTTCGATCCTTTCAAGTTGCCTTTTTAATGCAAATTTTTCAGCACTACTAATTTGTTTCTTTTCAAATTCTTCATTTAGCCTATCAAACAAGTTCATTTTATGCATACACCAAGCGATACAAGTCTCTTTTAGACTTTTTGCACCATTAAACCTAATCATTGGTTCCTCAAATTGCTTGTTTATTTTCATATAGAGTTCATACCATTTGTCTAATAATAATAAACAAAAATTAGGATTATACAGATGTTCAGTTCTCACAGTTTTACCAAAAATCTTTGTAACAGACATAAACCGAAGTTCATACCTTAATACATTTATTTCCTTTAAGTCTTCTATCCCTGTTTTTGCTCCAGTACTTTTACTATTTGACAATTCCGCAATCTTATCATAGAATAATATCAAACAATTATATTTGTTAAAATATAATGTTTCCTGCTTTATATTGGAGCGATAATAGCCATCCAAATAGAGTAATCTCTTCATATATATCCAAGGTGTATATCTCATCTGAAAATTAAAGGCAATATCAATTCTATCTACTTTGGCTTTTTCCAGTGAAACATTCAATGCTTTACTTAATTTGTTTATAGCCACTTTAACTTCCCATAGAGATAGACATTTAGCGTAATTATTCCCTAATAGCCATTTGATCAGACTACCTTCGACAATCAAAGTCGTTCCTCTTACTTCAATTTTCATATTATCCAAATAGCCTACAACCTTATTTGCAGAACTACTCTTTATGGATATTAAACAAGGAATCTCCTCTATAAAAGACATGCAATTATCTAAATCACTTTCTTTCAATACAAATTTTATAGTATCAAACATATTATATGCTATTCATTACATTAATAAAATACTAATATTATCTCACTTATTATTAAGACGGCTCTTGCTTTCGGCTAGTCTATCTTGCTCCTTTTCACAATATTCATCTATTGTAACATTTCTATTTTTAAGAAGAAATCCTTCAATATTACTACTTCTAAACAATAATTTCCTTCCAACTCTACAACAAGGAATTTCATTGCGAGCCGTCATTTTATATACTTTGGATTTTGAAAATCCAGTCAATTCACACAAGACTTCTACTCCAAAAATAGGAGGCACATCTGTAGCATTACTCTTATTAAAGTATTTACCTACCACTTTATCCAAAAGAGCTATCAAAGTCTTTGAGTTTACAACGATTAATTTTTCTTCTTTCATAATTTCTCTATTTGCAAACAAAGTTAGAGGTATTTTAGCATACAAACAATTAATAATCAACTATTTACGCGACCATCTTATAAGTTTACAGGGGTCGAAAAGGTCGAAACATCTATAAAAAAACCTATGGTATCGGATAAGATAGCATAGGTCTGAGAGGTCGATAAAAAAAATTAGATAGACATTACATAGATCTTTTTTTATCCCATTTTTTTATTTCAATATCATAAGACTTTAAAATCTTTTCTAGTTCCGGTTGAGCATTATCAGACCTATTATTTGAATCTACATATTTCTTCTTTCCGTTATTTAATCTGCATATTCGTTTCGCATATCTAGTATTAAAGTCTTCCGATTCTAATATTTGCCAAATAAAAAAATGGAGGCTAGTGAGAGACTTCAACCAATGTATTTCACCTGTTTTATTTCCCAATAAAACATCGGCAAAAGATTGAGCGCCGTCCCCTTCATCTATATATCTTCCTTTTCTTAAATCCTTATATATTTTCAGTAACTGGGATTCATTAACCCTTATTAAAGTGGGTTTCTCTGGAAACAACAGCTCTATTCTTGCACTAATCATATCTTTAAAATCATTTATATTTGCTAATGCAATTTCATGCCAACAATGAGCAATTTGAGAATAGTTCTCATTCTCATAACATTGCTCAATAAAGAAGTATAATTCATTATCACTATGTACTAGTTTACATTTAAGAAGGAAATCATACATGCCATATATATCATCAGATGCTTCCCCAGTATCTGTACCAACTGAAGACTTAAATTTCTCTTTGAAATTACTGATAGCATTTTCTACCTCTTTGAGAAGCATTTTCAATTTCTTTTCATTACTATGCCCCTCATCATCTATATAATTATCCATTTCCAAACCAGTTACCTCAATACTTGGATCGAGTAACTTATCATAAAAATTTTCTTTTCCCATAATTTTATAACATTTCTTGAATTTTTATTGATAACTCCACACCATCAAGCTCGCCAATATATCTTTCAGTTGTAGCTATATTACCATGCCCTAGTGATTGTTTTACATCCATAATAGAAGCACCACGTCTCAAAATATTTGTAGCAAATGTATGCCTTGCAGAATAAAAAGTTATCTTTGAATCTGCCCCAATTTCTCTACAATATGACTTCAATTGCACTCCCATATTACATCTTCTTTGCGTTATTTGATTATATAACTTCTCACCTTCTTCATAATTAACTCCAGCAATAGGAAGAAGATAATTGCCAATAAGTTTCGTATTCATATCAAACCATTCTAATAATTCTTTTATCTTATCACTTAATACTATTTTTATATTTCCAGCTTTGGTATTTTTAGTTTTTTTGCCTCCTATACACAATACACATACTATCATTAATACACTGGATATTATCTTTAGTCAACCTAGCTGCATCCACAAACGACATACCATTTGCATAATAACAAAACAAAAAGATCCTACGAGCAATTTCTGTCAGTCTTTTCTGCCCCTCTACATCTTTAAATTTTTGCAAAGTAACATTATCAATATTCCTTTTTTTAGTTTTAGCTATTAATCTACTGGTAGAAAAACCATTTTTATTATATGGATACATTTGAGGATTATAAATATGGTCTTTTATAGCTAAATTCAAAATAGTCCTTAATGCACTATGATATTGAGCACGAGTATTAGATGACACTCCACATCTTTCCAATTTGAAATCTAGCTTAATTATACAATTTAAATCAATATCACTAAACTGCAACTTCACAAAGCTAGGTACTTTTAATTTAAAGGCTTTTAAGGAATCCTCCAATGTATTAGCATTTCCATAATGCCCTGTTAATCTCAGATTATCAATATGTTTCTGAAAATATTCACAGACACTAACTTTCTCTTTTTTATTAATAAATAAATCCACAAAGCGATTTAAAGTCCAATCAATATTTTCTTCTGCAAAGATATTTAATATTCCATTAGCTCTACTTTCATAGGAAGTCAATAAAGCATTATTTTTCTCATATTCAGGATTTATTCTCTTGTCTCTATTAAATCTACATGCATTATCATTCCATTGAGGCTCTGTCGCATATAGCCCTAAAGAAATCCACTTTACATCACCATTTTTAGTCAAATACAAACTAACAGGATATGTACCATTCTTTTTCTTATTGCTTTTATAAAGCATTATTTTAAATTTTCCGGACATATAAAATAAGATTAAAGTTTTATTAAACTCTTAATGAACGTAAAGATAAGAAGAAGAAAAAACATATGCAATAGTATTTATTCCTTATGAAACTCAATACAACTAATTGCTAATGGATGAAAGAGAAAAAAAACTACAGCGATACGATTTAAGTTCTCTTTAGTTAAAAGGTATTAGAAATGCTAACGACGTTTCGGCACACCGTGAAAAAGGCTTATTTTTGTACACATAAAAAATAGAAAAATGTCACACTCCATTTTGATAGTAGAAGACGACTTGACTTTCGCCACCATGCTTAAAACATGGCTAGGCAAAAAGGGCTTTTCGGTGGACACGGCAAGCAGCAATGCCCGCGCCCGCAAACAACTGGATGCGCAATCTTATGATCTCGTACTTTCCGATTTACGTTTGCCCGACCAAGACGGTATCTTCCTGCTTTCATGGATGAAGGAACATGGACATAACGCACCGCTTATTATCATGACCGGTTACGCCGATATTCAAAGTGCAGTGCAGGCCATGAAACATGGAGCCAGTGACTATATCTCCAAACCGGTACAACCGGATGAACTACTGAAGAAAATAAATGAGGCGTTGTCCGGAACAGCTTCCGGTTCTGTTTCCGCTCCTGCTTCTGTAGTAACGGAACAACCTTCTGCGCCCCCAAAAACATCTAAGCATACTTCAACAAAGAGCAATAGCAATACGCCCCCGCCCACTCCTTCCAATTTTCTGGAAGGTGAAAGTGAAGCGGCGCGTCAACTCTATAATTATGTAGGGCTGGTTGCCCCCACTCCCATGTCGGTTCTGATAAACGGTGCCAGTGGTACGGGTAAAGAATACGTAGCGCATCGCATTCACCAACTGAGCAAACGGGCAAACAAACCTTTTATTGCCATCGACTGCGGTTCTATCCCGAAAGAATTAGCTGCATCCGAGTTCTTTGGCCATGTAAAAGGTTCGTTTACAGGTGCGCTGAATGATAAGACTGGGGCTTTTGTAGAAGCTAACGGAGGTACTCTTTTTCTGGATGAAATAGGGAATCTGAGTTATGAGGTACAGATACAATTACTTCGTGCTTTGCAGGAAAGGCGAGTTCGCCCTGTCGGTTCCAACAAGGAAATAGAGGTGGATGTGCGATTGGTCAGTGCTACGAATGAAAATTTGCAGCAGGCTATCGAGAAAGGGACTTTCCGCGAAGACTTGTATCACCGCATTAATGAATTTACGCTTCGTATGCCTGCATTGAGGGAACGTCAGGAGGATATTCTATTGTTTGCCAACTTCTTTTTGGACCAGGCAAACAGGGAATTGGATCGCCAGTTGATAGGTTTCGATACCGCTGCCAGCCATGCCTTGCAGTCTTATTCATGGCCGGGAAATCTGCGGCAGTTAAAGAATATAGTGAAACGGGCTACATTATTGGCGCAGGGTAATTTTATTACGCTTACCGAGTTGGGGTATGAGTTGCAGGAGCCCGGTATGCAGGCAGCTCCACATACATTCAGCCTGCATGATGAAGCGGCAGAGAAGAAGCGGATTTTGGATGCACTGAAACAGACCGGAAATAATAAAAGTAAGGCTGCTATTTTATTAGGTATAGACAGGAAGACATTGTATAATAAGTTGAAGCTGTATGATATTCAATGAGATGTATGCAACTTCTTCATCTCTGCAAATAAATAACATTATCCCGTAGGGGCGGGTATCCGGTAAATGACGTTCATTTCGGAACGGGAATGAATAAAACGGAGCAGAAATGCACGGCAAATTCCGCCCCCCTGCCCCTACAGTAAACAGCAACAATATGTGGAAAAAATCCCCAAACGATTCCACACCTTCTACATTTATCCCCATATTCCACACACTTCGCCTCAATCATACGCTACTGATTATCTGCTACTTACCTATTTATTCATTTCTTTGGCACACGAATTGCTCCTTTACTATCAGAGAAAACGAACAACATAGTATCAACTAAAAATTAAAACTTACGATTATGAAAAAATTATTTGTTGCAGTAGCATTGGTAATGGGAGTAGGAACATCAGTAGCATTCGCTAACAACTCTATGTTAGTAAAATCTGAAATTATAACCATGGTTAATGATTTTACCCCTATTGAGGTAAAAGATCTTCCCGCAGCCGTTCAGGAAGCTATCACAAAGAACTATGCAGAATCTACAATCAAAGAAGCTGCAGTAGAGGCGAAAGAAGATGGAACTAAAACTTACAAAGTTGTTTTAACGGATAAGGAAGGAACTGAAAGCACTGTACTTTTCAGCGAAAGCGGAGAAGTAGTGAAGTAAATGAAAGATGCCTAAAAAGAAGAAAAGGGGACGCTGTGAAGCAATCCCCTTTTTGTTTATTTCCTTAGTCCATCTCGAAACCATTCCACAAATTACCCTCGGGCACAGGAGCCGTCAAGTCTATCTGTTCCTTGGAGACAGGATGAATGAACTTCACCGAGCGTGCATGCAAGCAAATGCTGCCATCCGGATTAGAACGCGGCGACCCATATTTCAAGTCTCCCTTGATAGGACATCCCATCTTTGCCAACTGGCATCGAATTTGGTGATGCCTTCCGGTTTTCAAATCCACCTCCAACAGAAAATAATTCTGCGAATGTCCGATGAGCTTATAATGAAGTACAGCCTTTTTAGAGTTCTTTACCTCTTTATCATAAGCATAAGACTTATTCTGCTTTTCATTGCGCACCAAGTAGTGAACCAGTTCGCCCTCCGTTTCCTTGGGACACTCCTTCACTATCGCCCAATAGGTCTTTTTCACTTCACTGTCACGAAACATTTCGTTCAGTCTTGCCAAAGCCTTGCTGGTCTTGGCAAATACCACCAATCCGCTTACGGGACGGTCCAGACGATGAGTGACACCTACAAAAACATTCCCCGGCTTGTTATACTTCTCCTTCAGATATTGTTTCACCGTTTCCGATAAAGGAGTATCACCAGTCTTGTCGCCCTGAACTATTTCAGAAGAAGTCTTATTGACTACAATGATATGATTATCTTCGTAAACTACCGTCATACTACATATTCATACCACCATCAACCTGAATCACCTGTCCTGATACATAAGAAGACATATCAGAAGCCAGGAATGTAGCTACATCTGCCACATCTTCAGGAGTACCGCCACGACGCAAAGGAATCTTCTTTGCCCATTCGGTCTTCACTTCGTCAGACAGCTTGGCAGTCATATCGGTAATGATAAATCCCGGAGCAATAGCATTAGCACGGATGCCACGAGAACCCAATTCCTGAGCAATAGACTTAGCCAAACCGATCATACCGGCCTTGGAAGCCGAGTAGTTGCACTGACCTGCATTTCCATGAACACCCACTACAGAAGCCATGTTGATAATGCTTCCGTTCTTTTGGCGCATCATGATAGGAGTACAAGCGTGGATAAAGTTGAAAGCTGATTTCAAGTTAACTGCAATTACTGCGTCCCACTGAGCTTCGCTCATGCGCATCATCAGACCGTCCTTAGTGATACCGGCATTGTTTATCAGAATATCGATAGTACCGAAATCATCCTTGATTTGATTTACTACCTTTTCAGTATCTTCAAAACTTGCAGCATTAGAAGCGTAACCTTTTACCTTTACACCCAAAGCAGCAATTTCTTTTTCTGTATTCTGACCGTTTTCATCAATTACCAAGTCTGTAAATGCGATATTTGCTCCTTCAGCAGCAAATTTCAACGCAATAGCTTTACCGATACCGCGAGCAGCACCAGTCACAATCGCAGTTTTTCCTGTCAATAGTCCCATAATTCTTTTGTTTATTATTATAAAGTTAGTTTATTCTGTCTTCTGTTCCCTATGTCCCAATGCGCCAAACACAATCTTTGCCACATAAGCCCAACCGGTTTCATCATCCAGTTCCTCGCCTATCTGGCCACGGATGTAAGGTGTTTCAATACCTTTTATACAATAGTGCACAATGTCTGCAACAATATTTACATTATCAATATCAAAGACTCCTTTCTCTTTTCCTTCTGCCAGAATCTGACGGAAAAGCACGGTTTCTTTCCTGTCAAAGTTCTTGCGTACAGCCTCCACCCTCCATATGTCACGGAAGAAACCGGCACGCAATGTCCCGTTCCTGAAAACCACCATCTTAATGGAATCCAAGTGCGTTTCTATCAACTGCAGAATTTTCTCATCAGGAGCTATGTCTTTCTTCGCTACTTTTTCCATCGCATCCAAAAGAACTTCAAGTTCCGACTCCACCACAGCCATATAAATGTCCTCTTTGCTCTTGAAATATGTATAAAGCGTGCGCCTTCCTTTCTTAGAAGCCACCGCTATATCGTTCATTGTAGTATCATCTACCCCCTTCTTAGCAAAAAGCTGACGGGCAACGTCTACTAATTTAGCTCTTGTCTTTGATACTGCCATATTAAGTTCAATTGCACATTATATATATATGTGAGCAAAATTACATTTTTTCTTTGTACCACACAAACAAATGAAGTAGAATATTAAAGTGAATGTTAATTAACACATCGTATATATACTATAAATCAACGACTTACGAAATAATCTTATTTTTTTTGAAAAAATAATCAAAAAAGATTTGGAGTTTACGAAAAAAGCCGTACCTTTGCACCCGTAATCAAAACACAACATCGCGGAGTGGAGCAGTTGGTAGCTCGTTGGGCTCATAACCCAAAGGTCGTCTGTTCGAGTCAGGCCTCCGCAACTAGGAAGAAAGAGAAGCAATTTTGCTTCTCTTTTTATTTATACCTCTCTCCTTCTGTCCGCGTTACGGTTCACTTTGCCTCATAAAATAAATTGTAAAATTGTTGCAGTCCTGATAAAAAGATGTATTTTTGCAAAAGACTATGAAACAAATCTAGCCATGAAAATAGAGAGTAAGCAAGAAGACATCTTTTCTTTCAACCAGCTCTATAAGGAATACCATAAGCGTTTTATATGCTTTGCCAATACTTATGTAAGAGATATGACTACAGCAGAAGATATCACTGTTGAAGCATTGATGTTTTATTGGGAAAACAAACAAATGGTAGACGAGAAAACAAATATTCCCGCTTACATCCTCACTATTATCAAGAATAAATGCCTTAACCATTTACGCCACCAGCAAATTCACGAAGAATACTCAGATAAAATAAAAGACTACCACGAATGGGAGCTGAACACCCGTATCGCTTCCTTACAGGCTTGTGAACCCTATGAATTGCTGACTACCGAAATAGAAGAATTGGTACAACAAACCCTAGCAAATTTACCGGAAAAGACCCGTCAGATCTTTCTGCTGAGCCGTTATGAAAACAAATCATATAAAGAAATAGCTGCACTTATGAATATTACTCCCAAAGGAGTGGATTTCCACATAAGCAAAGCACTCAAAGCACTTCAAGCCAATCTAAAAGATTATTTTCCACTTTTTCTCTACTTTTTTATAGAATCCCACTAGGAACATTCTTCTTTGGAGTGTCATTTATATAGAGGCATATAAATTGCAGTAGAATGGAAAGAGAAAAATTGCATCGTTTTTTTACAGGAACAATTTCCGACTCAGAAGGGATGGAAATAAGAACCTGGATGGAGGCATCCGAGGAAAATAAACGTATGTTCTATAGGGAACGTAAACTGTTTGATGCCATCACGTTGCACGGCGACTCAATAAAAGAAAAGAACAAAGCCACTTCATCCCCCAAAACAATATGGATAAGATGGTGGCAAGCAGCTGCCATCATTGTACTGACTCTTACATTCAACTATCTGTATCAGGCATACAAAATTGAGAGAGAGCCTATAGCCATGAATACCGTATCGGTTCCGGCAGGTCAACGTACCAACATCACATTGCCAGATGGAACTAACGTATGGTTGAGTGCACGAACAACATTACAGTATCCCGCCACTTTCAACAAGCATCAACGAACTGTACTCTTAAAAGGAGAAGCTTATTTCGATGTTACCAAAAATGAGAAGGCGCCCTTCATTGTACAAACCGACCAATACAATATAGAGGTTTTAGGAACACAGTTTGATGTACAAGCGTATCCCGGTCAAGAGAAATTTGAAACGACTTTAATGAAGGGAAGCGTAAAAGTAACTTCGCAAACCTCTCCCACCCAAACGGTGACTCTAAAACCCGAACATAAAGTATATGTAGAAGAAGGGCAATTAAGGGTAACCAAGGTGGAAGACTTTAATCCCTATCGCTGGAAAGAAGGGTTGATATGCTTTAAAGATGAGAGTTTCCAAACCATTATGGAGGATTTCCAAAAGTATTATGGAATTAATATCATTATCAATAATCAGAAAGTATTGAAATATTCCTATACCGGAAAATTCCGGCAAGCAGATGGTATAGATTATGCCCTTCGCGTTCTACAGAGGGATATTCATTTTAAATACGAGAAGAACAACGATGAACAAATAATTTATATAAATTAATTTATTTCACTAACCTATAAAACAATATAGCCTATGAGAAGAAACCCGAGTTAACCTAAAAAATGAAGAAAATGCCGATAAGTGTTGCAGCACCCACCGGTATGAATTCAGACACAATTTTTGTTTTCAAAAAACTGTATTAACTTCTAAATCAATGCAAAGGTATGAAAAATAACTCTTTGTCGGGGAAATATCACCTAAAAAATCCCCGATTTAAACAAATCTTTAGAATTATGCGAATAAGCACTTTCCTACTTATGGTATGTGTATTCTGCTCGTATGCCGGAAATGTCCATTCACAGAATGCAAGGGTCAATATTCGGATGAACAATGTTCAATTGGATAAAATTCTGAATGAAATAGAAAGTCAAACTGATTATCTTTTTATCTACAACAATCAGGTGGACATAAATAGGATCGCTTCTGTAAAAGCCAAAAATGAAGCTGTAGCCAAAGTACTGGACAAAGTATTGGAAGGAACCGGTATCAACTATGAACTGGAAGGAACTCACATTATTTTAAGCACAGAAACTGCTAACAAAAGCAATGACCAGCAGTAACTTAGAACCATTACCGGAAGTGTAGTAGATGTGAATGGTGAAGCCATCATTGGTGCAAACATTCAGGTAAAAGGCACGACCAATGGTACTATTACAGATATAGAAGGTAACTTCTCTATACAGGCTGGACCAAAATCTGTCCTCGAAGTATCTTACATCGGTTACCTGAAACAGGAAGTAGTGCTAAGTAACCAGAAATCACTGCGCATCATTCTGAAAGAAGATACAAAGACTTTGGATGAAGTAGTAGTTATTGGTTATGGTGTGCAAAAGAAAGCCGACTTGACGGGTTCTGTAGCCAACATCAATACCGAGAAACTGAACACTCAAAGTAATGCCAACATCGGCCAGGCATTGCAAGGAAAGATAGCCGGTGTGGATATTGTATCCCAAGGTGGTGCCCCGGGAGCAGGTGCACGCATCATGGTACATGGTATCGGAACACTGAACAACGCAGCCCCTCTTTATATTGTCGATGGTATGTATATGACGAGTATTGACCATATCAACCCTAACGATATTGCCAGCATCGATGTATTGAAAGATGCATCTTCGGCAGCTATCTATGGTTCCCGTGCTGCCAATGGTGTCATCATCGTCACCACAAAAGAAGGAAGCAATACGGAAGGTAAACCTATAATTGATTTCTCTGTGAATCTGGGTGTTTCTACTGCCAGTAAATTCCTGGATATGCTGGATGCCAAAGGATGGGCAGAAGTTACAACCATCGCCCGCGAAGCTATCGGCAAACCGGCACTGGATATGGCAATTGATTTAGCCAATAAACCCGATAATGACTGGCAGGACATTATGTTCCGCCCCGCCTTGATGCAGAATTATAATGTATCAGTAAAAGGAGGTGGCAAATATTCTACTTATTATACAGGTTTGGGATATTTCAATCAAGACGGTGTGATTAAAGGTACTAATTACCAACGCTATAACTTCCAGACTAAAAATGATTTCAAGAAAGGTTTTTTCTCAGCCGGTACTAATTTAATCCTTTCTTTCAGCCATGACAAACCTCTTCACGAAGAATCACGCGGTGGCATGATTGGTACTATTCTTCAGAATGTGCCTACACTTGAGAAATATGACGACTCGCACGTAGGAGGTTACGGAGGTACTTATGGTGACATTGCCAATCTTCCTAATCCTTTAGCCATGGTAGATTCAAACATTATGGATCGTTATAATGAAAATGTGAAGATTTTCGCTAACCTATATGCTCAAATAGGGTTCTTCAAAGGATTAAAGTACAAGCTGAACCTGACTCCGGACTTTACATTTGAGCGCTATAAGAAGTATGTCAATAAATACGATTTCGGTTTGAACACCAATACTGTAACCCAATTGACCGAAAGACAAAGAAGAAGACGAAATATATTGGTAGAAAACTTGTTGACATTCGACCGGACTTTCGGTGACCATAAAATTTCAGCATTGGCAGGTTATACCTATCAAGACAGCAGATACCGTCACTTGCAGGCTTACGGTGAATCCTTACCGGACGGACTGGAAGAAATAGACTCCGCTACCCTCAACCGTAGTAATGAAGGGAACTCCTGGCGTAGTGTATTGACATCTATCTTAGGACGTATATTCTATTCTTATCAAAACAAATACCTGTTCACAGCTACAATTCGTCGGGACGGTTCTTCCAAGTTCGGTAAGGATAATCGTTATGGTTATTTCCCTTCATTCTCTGTAGGATGGAATATTGCCGAAGAAAAATTCATGAAGAACATTGGCTGGCTGGATCAGCTGAAACTACGTGGAGGATATGGTGTTTTAGGTAATCAAGAAATTGACAACTACCAATATTCATCAACCATTACTACAGGAATCAACTATCCTGATGGTAACGGAGGCCTCATTCAAGGTGCCTTCCCGAAAGACTTTGCTAATCCTGAGATAAAATGGGAAGAAACAGCAATGACCAATATCGGTATTGACTTTTTAGCACTTCACAACCGTCTGAGCCTGACGGCAGATTGGTATGTAAAGAACACCAAAGACATTTTGCTGACTGTACCTATTCCTATCTCTTCCGGTGGTGCCAACGACCCTATTCGCAACGCAGGTAAAATCCGCAATACAGGTTTTGAATTTAACTTGGGCTGGATAGACCAACCCAACAAAGACATTTCTTACGGCGTTAACCTGATTGGCTCTTTCAATAAGAATAAGGTTATAGCCATGGGAACTGAAAGCGGCTCTATCAAGGGTGGGTCTACCAATCAAAACATTACCACCAGTGAAACCAAGGCCGGATATCCTATTGGCGGTTACTGGCTGATTTCCACAGCCGGTTATTTCAACAGCCAGTCGGAAATTGATGCTTATGCAAAAGATGGACAAAAGATACAGCCTGCTGCCCAGCCGGGGGATATAAAGTTCGTTGATGCCGACCAAAATGGTGTGATAAACGACGGTGACCGCGTATATCAAGGCAGTCCTTTCCCCGATTTTACATTTGCCCTGAATGGTAATATCCGATATAAGAATTTTGATTTATCCATTGGTTTACAAGGTGTAACAGGAAACAAAATCTATAATGCCACCCGCCAGACACTGGAAGATGTCACAAAAGGCACTAACTTCCTGGCAAGCACTTTGGATTACTGGACACCACAGAATCAAAATGCCGCTCATCCTCGCCTCACATGGGATGATCCGAACCGTAATACTCGTGCTGAGTCCGACCGTTACCTGGAAGATGGTTCCTATATCCGTCTCCGCAGCATACAGTTAGGATATACTTTCCCACAACAGTGGTTTAACGGCACAATACAGAATGCACGCGTTTATTTCAACGCGGAAAATCTGTTTACTATTACCGGATACTCCGGTTATTCACCGGATGTCAATACTGACAATGCCAACTATCGCGGATTTGATAATTTCATCTATCCCAACAACCGCGTGTTTATGTTAGGACTAAATGTAACATTCTAAAAGTAAAAGACTTATGAAAACATATATCAAAGCAACATTGGCCATATTGGTTTCAGGAATGATTTTCTGTTCCTGCGAAGACCAATTGAACCAATCCAATCCCAACAAAGCGACAGAAGATACATTCTGGAAAAATGAAGCGGATTTTAATCTGGCTCTGACCTCTTGTTATACTCCGCTGAAGAATGCCTTGAATGGAGGTTATTATGGCACAAGAGGTGTCATGCTAAGAATAGCCCGAGCCGATGAAGTCGATTTCAGAAATGATATTTCGGATGTATATACAGTGAACCGTTTCACCAGCAGTAATACAAACTCACTGACTCAGGGGATGTTTTACCAATTCTATAACGCTCTGTATCGTACCAACTCCATCATGCAGAAGTTAGAGGAAAAAGGAGACCAGTTTTCTGCAGATTTCCAAAAGGCTGTAAAAGGAGAATGCCTTTTCATCCGTGGTTTCTATCTGTTCCAATTAGCAAAGGAATTCAAAGATGCTCCTTTACGCCTGACTGCTTCCCAGTCACCTGCTACATTCCCATTGGCAAAATCATCACAAGCCGACATCTGGGGACAGGCCAAAGAAGATTTGAAAACCGCAGCTTCCCTATTACCTTTAACCAATAAAGTAGGAAAGCCCACTCAAGGAGCTGCTTATGCCGCCTTGGGAAAGATCTATATTTATGAAGAAAACTGGCAGGAAGCAATCAATGCATTGGAGCCTTTGACCCGGAGTCCTTATACTTATAAATTGGTAGATGATTTCTACTGGAATTTTGATGATGAACACGAAAATAATGTAGAAAGCATATTTGAATTACTGATAGAAGACGTTGGTGGAACAGACCTTTGGGGTAATGGAGAGAATATTAACTCTACCCAGTCCAATACCCGCCCCAAAGAATTTGCAGCATCCGAAATCGGCGGTTGGTATGAAGCTAATCCCACCCAGCAAATGATGGATATTCTTCTGAAAGAAAAAGATAAGGATGGTAACTTTGACTACCGCACCCGTTGTTCGGTAGCGTGGGATTATGAAGGCTGTATGTATTATCAGAAACCTTTCCGTGAAGTATTCAAACAAGAAAAATGGAATACTTACTGGATTCTGAAATATCAGAACTGGAAAACCCGTCAAAACGAACCGGCACCTCCCAAGTCTTTCATTAATGAAAGGGCTATCCGCTATGCCGATGTGTTGCTTATGCTGGCAGAAGCATATATGAATCAAGGTTCCCTGGATACTGCAATAGGATACATAAACCAGATTCGCCGTCGTGCCAACTTGAATGATTATAGTGGTCCCATTACCAAAGAGGGAGTATTCGAAGATTTGGTACAACAACGCGCTGTTGAATTATTCGTTGAAGGTGAACGTTTCTACGATCTCCGCAGATGGGGAATGCTAGAGAAAACCATACAGACTTGTGATGAAACCCGTTATAAAAACTATATGACAGGCAAGGCCGGCAGCACCAACAAGTTTAATTATTTCCCCATTCCGGCAAAGGAATTGGATAATAATCCTCTTTGTACTCCTAGTGAAGGATGGTAATTTTGATAGGTATTAGTCCATATATATAGTTTTTTTAGTACAAGGACTGATTGTTCTTTAAAACAACAGTCAGTCCTTATTATATCCTTATAACAACCATGAGATATTTATTTTTATCCGTTTGTATGCAATTCTGCATACTCACTTCCTTTGCCGGAGAAGTCCTGAACTTCTGCAAAGATTGGAAGTTCCGGTTAGGAGATGCAGGCAAAGATGCCTCTACCTGCTATTACGATGATAGCAATTGGCGAAACCTGACTCTTCCCCATGACTGGAGCATCGAAGGGAACTACAGCCGAACGGGCAATGGCACTGACTGGCAAAGCGGTTTCCTGCCTGCCGGGATAGGCTGGTATCGCAAATCATTCAACTATAATCCCGAATGGGAAAACAAGAAAATACAAATACAGTTCGACGGCATCTATTTAAACAGCGAAGTATGGATCAACGGGCACTTACTGGGCAAGCGCCCCAACGGTTACATTGGTTTTGTGTACGACCTTACTCCTTATTTAAATAAAGGTGAAAATCATATAGCTGTCCGGGTAGACCATAGCAAACCATTAACAGCGCGCTGGTACACAGGTTCCGGCATTTATCGCCCCGTCTACCTGCTGGTTAGCAATCATACCTATATTCCCTACTCAGGCATCTGTTTCAGAACAACAATGCCGGAGGAGACAAACCACGCCACATATACCGTAGAAGTAGAAGTAAAAACCCCAGAAAAGACTCCGATACAAGTGACTGCCCTTCTTCAATCGTCCGATGGAAGAATAGTGGGAAATTGCGCTCAAACCTTTCACCCTGAAACGGATACAATCTGCCGGCTATCAGCCCATATCCTCCATCCCCATGTATGGTCACCGGATGATCCTTATGTCTATACATTGGTTTGCCAACTAAAAAAAAAAGACAATCAAATCATTGATGAACAGAAACAATTGGTTGGTTTCCGCAACTTGGACTTCAGTCCGATAGATGGTTTCAAACTGAATGGCCACCCCATGAAACTAAAAGGAGTCTGTGACCATCATACTGCCGGAGCCGTGGGAGCCGCCGTGCCCGACGACCTGCTGCACTATCGTCTGAAACTTTTAAAAGAAATGGGCTGCAACGCTATACGCACCGCCCATAATCCTTTTTCACCTACATTCTACACTATGTGTGACACTATGGGAATCATGGTACTAAACGAAGGCTTGGATGGATGGGACACTCCCAAGGCTGCCAATGATTATGGAAATTATTTCAACGACTGGTGGCAACAAGATATGACCGATTTTATCAAACGGGATCGTAACCATCCCTGCATCATCATGTGGAGCATCGGCAACGAAGTATCAGGCACTACTCCCGACGTGCAGCAAAACCTAGTCCTCCTCTTTCATACCCTTGCTCCCGGTCAACCGGTAACCCAAGGTGGAACCGACCCCACGCGAGGAATGAACGTGGACTATGATAAGAATTTCAGCAAACTGGACATAGTAGGCTTCAATGGAAACGGAGAAGAGGTGGGCGAGTTGGAAAAATTCCGGAAACAGTTCCCCAATCTGTGTGCCGTAGCCACCGAAGTACCACATACCTATCAGACACGTGGTGTGTACCGTAGCAAGACCCAATGGAGAAGACGTGACTTCCCTGCACCATGGGAACGGGGAGATATAAACTGGGAACAGTTTAAACACCGTGTATTCCCTATCCCGGATCTGACTGAAGAAGAATGTTTTCCCGAAGAGGCAGCCCATCCGCTTTACCAATCCTCATATGACAATGCTTCAGTTCGTATCAGTGCCCGCAAAGCATGGCAACGCACCTGCTCTTTCCCTTGGCTGATGGGAGAATTCCGTTGGGGAAGTTTTGACTATTTGGGAGAAGCCGAATGGCCTCAGAGATGTGGCAATTTCGGCATTATAGACATAGCCGCCATCCCTAAAGATGCCTATTACCTATATCAAAGCCTATGGAGTGATAAACCCATGATTCATATTCTGCCACACTGGACCCACACCGGAAAAGAAGGAAAAATAATCCCCGTAGTGATATATACCAATTGCGAAGTAGTGGAATTATTCCTAAATAATGTATCTTTGGGAAGTAAACCTTATACGGGAGAACAATTAGTATGGCTCGTCCCCTACTCTCCCGGAAAGATTGAAGCGCGAGGTATGAATAACGGAAAGACGGTGGCAGCAACCTGCTACCAAAGTGCAGATACTCCTTATTCAGTTGCTGTCACAAGCAATAAGTCCTCCGCCAAAGCAAATTCAAACGAGGTTATACGCTTGGAAATTGATATAGTAGACAAGAACGGAATTCCTTGCCCCTACGCCGCCAATGAACTTAGTTTCCGGATAGAAGGCCCCCTTCGTCTGTTGGGAGTAGACAATGGAGATCCAACGGATATGTTTCTCTATCAAGAGCCACATTGCAAAAGTTTCCGGGGAAAGTGTGTACTGTTGCTGCAACCAACAGGGGTAAAAGGAAAGGGAAACCTGACTATAGAGAGTGAACATTTAATAAAAAAGAATTTAACCTTTGAGATTGTATGAAAAGAATCTTTTTTTTACTACGTACATTGTTATACACCGGACATCTTATATCCCGTGAACCAGATAAAAATTTCCAATTGTTGCCCCAACCACAATCTATCGAACTAAGCAACGGAAAAGGCATTGACTATCGTGAATCATCTTACATAGAACCTTCCACAGTTACTTCTATTCCCATATTAGGAGATTTGCTAAATACTTTACCCCGTTGCCATCGAACTGGAAAACCAATCCGGCTTCAACTGACCAATACCAATGTTCCCGAATCCCCCGAAGGATATATATTGAATATTGATGATAAAGGAGCCACTATCTCCTCCAGAGATATGGCAGGTATTTTTTACGGTTGCCGCACATTGGAACAATTAATGGAAGACAGCCGGGATTTCCATATGCTCATTCCTGCAATGAAAATTGTTGATTACCCGGCTATTGCTTACCGTGCAGTTCATTTTGATACCAAGCATCACCTGGACCGCATGGAATATTATTATCGCGAAATAGACAAACTGTCACAATATAAAATAAATGCCGTGATCTGGGAACTGGAAGACAAACTCCGTTATACCCGCCGTCCCGAAATAGGTGCTTCCAATGCCATCAGCAAACAAGAGATGCAAGCACTTTGCCGCTATGCCAAAGAACGAAATATAGAAATAAGTCCGTTGGTTCAAGGATTAGGACACGCGGGCTTCATATTAAAGCATCACTGGGAATTACGCGAAAATCCGGCTAGCGATTGGGAGTTCTGTCCGTCGGATCCACGTACTTACGAGCTACAATTTGATCTATACCGAGATGCTATCGAAGCGATGCCTTATGGCAAATACCTACATGTAGGAGGCGATGAAATTACTGCTATCGGTATTGACGAGCGTTGTTTGGCAACAGGAAAAACACCTTTCGAGTTACAAATGATTTGGCTGAAGAAAGTCTGTGATTTTGCCACCGCTCACGGTCGTATCCCTATCTTTTGGGACGATATGCCCTTGAAGTATGGTGGGGTATGGGATTTGGTAAACAGTGAGGAAACCCCTGACAAGATTGCTGCCCAATGGAATAGCAAGAAGTTGGACGAAGGCATCAGTCTGTTTCCTAAAGAATGCGTATATATGCGTTGGAATTATAGGGATGCAACTCAACCGGGACACCAACGTATTTTACAATGGTATCATGACAAGGGACTGAAAGTTATGGGAGCCACAGCTGCTTCTTCCGGAAGTTCTCCTTTTTTACCTCGTGAAAACTCGATGGCAGGCTATATCAAAGGTTTTAGTCAACTGGTAGCTAAAAATCAACTGGAAGGAATCCTTGCAACAGCATGGGACGACGATTCTCCACACTCCGAAACCGTATGGCGCGGATACATTGCACAGGGCGAATATGGCTGGAACCCTACCGGCCGTACCATAGAAGAATTCAAAACAGCCCATGCCCAACGTGAATTCGGTTTCCGCCCGAAGGAAAAGCGCATGTCCTTTTTGGATGAGTTGGAAAAGGAAGCATTCTTTTTTGATAATGCCTTAGTCAGTTCAGGTAGGCGTAACCCTGCCTGGGGAACAACAGATTTTACCCTGATCGCCCTTCCGGATACAAAAACACCCGGAGAATGGAGCCGTACCTATCAAGACAAAATTGCCCAGGCAAAGATAGAAGACAAACGTAATGAAACTATTGGTAAAGGAATAGAAGCTGCCCAACAGCATGCTCTACGAAACCGCTATACCCTGGAAGTATATGAACAGACCAACCATCTGCTTCATTACCCCGTTCGTCTGATACTTGCTCTACATACTTTTGATACGGCAAAAAAATGAAACGGACAAACAAATAGCCTTACAGCAAATCAACAAGGTATGTAATGATTTCCAAACCATGAGAACCAATTTGGAAAACACGTATTCAAAGACCCGTTTCATGCAACAGCCCGATGGTTATATCGCTGATCATAACCACCATAATCATCTTGCCGCCAAAACCAACAGTAGTGACTGGTGGTATTATTATGAGATCCCCATGGTAAAAAAGACAAAAGCATGGATTCAATCTTTGACCCATATATAAGAAGAAATATTGTACAAACTTTATAAAAACAACACTTTTATGAAACGAAGCATCCTATTTTATCTCATCGTCTTGTTGCTATGCCCCCTTTGTGAGGCACAAGCAGATTATCAGCCGGAATTCTCCACTGCCGGTTTCTTTGAGCTGCCAAACTCCGGACGTGAAGTATACTCCATGAATCCTGCGTGGCGTTTTCACAAAGGTACAGCCACAGGAGCAGAAGCCGTAAACTTCAATGACCGTGACTGGACAGTGGTTTCCTTACCCCATGGCATTGAATATTTACCCACCGAAGCCAGTGGCTGTATCAATTATCAAGGCGAAGTATGGTATCGCAAACATTTCACCCCTGCCGATAACCTAAAAGGGAAAAAGCTGTTCCTGCACTTCGAAGCCATCATGGGCAAAAGCAAAGTGTTTGTAAACGGCAAGTTACTGAGCGAACACTTTGGCGGATACCTCCCCGTAGTAGTTGATGTAACCGATGCCCTGAACTGGGGAACCGACAACGTGATTGCCGTATGGGCAGACAATAGCAACGACCCAAGCTATCCTCCGGGAAAGGCACAGGATGTGCTGGACTATACTTACTTTGGAGGAATTTATCGCGACTGCTGGCTCATTGCCCACAACCGGATATTCATTACCGACCCTAATTTTGAGAATGAAACAGCCGGAGGCGGTTTGTTTGTGGCTTATGATAAAGTATCTGATGCCTCAGCCGAAGTCCTGTTGCAAACCCATGTACGCAATGCAAGCGCTAAAGCATTTACAGGCGTAGTGGAATATGAATTGCAACAAGCGGATGGAAAGCAAGTCGCTTTTCTAAACGATAAGATACAAGTACGTCCCGGAAAAGCAGTCACCTCAAAAGACAAAGTAACGGTAAAGAACCCGATGCTTTGGAGCCCTGAAACTCCTACCTTATATAACCTGATTGTCCGCATCCGTGACAAGAAAGGAAATGTAATAGACGGTTATCGCCGCCGCATCGGCATCCGCAGTATAGAATTTAAAGGCAAAGACGGTTTCTGGCTGAATGGCAAACCCTATGAAAGCCCATTGATTGGTGCCAACCGCCATCAGGATTTTGCCGTAGTAGGCAATGCGGTTGCCAACAGTATTCATTGGCGCGACGCAAAGAAACTCCGTGATGCCGGACTAAAAGTGATCCGTAACGCACACTGCCCCCAAGATCCCGCCTTTATGGATGCTTGCGACGAACTGGGACTATTCGTGATAGTAAACACACCGGGCTGGCAATTCTGGAATGATGCTCCCGAGTTTGCACAACGCGTTTACAGTGACATCCGCAACTTGGTGCGCCGCGACCGGAACCATGCCTGTGTATGGTTATGGGAACCTATCCTGAATGAAACCTGGTATCCGGCAGACTTTGCCAAAAACACATTGGATATTGTTGCTCAGGAATATCCTTATTCATCCTGCTACTCCGGTTGCGACAGTGAAGTACGGGGGCACGAAGTCTATCCGGTACTTTTCACCCACCCGGCTAACGCCGATAAGGAATGGGCTATCAAGAACCTAGACCCCAAAATCACTTACTTCACCCGCGAATGGGGAGATAATGTAGATGATTGGAATTCACATAACTCTCCCAGCCGTGTGGCACGCAACTGGGGGGAACAGGCCATGCTGATCCAGGCACAGCACTATGCTGCACCCAGTTACCCATATACTTGCTATGATGTACTTTATCGTACTCCGCGCCAACACGTAGGCGGTTGTTTGTGGCATTCCTTCGATCATCAGCGCGGTTATCATCCCGATCCGTTTTACGGTGGATTGATGGATGTATTCCGCCAGCCTAAATATTCTTACTATATGTTCCAGGCACAACGTTCTACTGAGAAGCAAGACCGTCTGTTTGCCACCGGACCAATGGTTTATATCGCCCACGAAATGACACCGTTCTCTCCCGCAGACGTTACGGTTTATTCCAATTGTGACAAAGTACGTCTTACTTATAATAAAGGTGGAAAGACCTGGACTTATACCAAACCGGCTAGCCAAAAAGGAATGCCTTCACCTATCATTACCTTCAAAGGAGTTTATGATTTTATGATAGACAAAGCATTGTCACGCGACAGAAAACAAGATGAAGTATTCCTCCTTGCCGAGGGATTAATCAATGGTAAAGTAGTAGCCACCCACGAAGTACGTCCCGCCCGCCGTGCAGAGAAAATCCTGCTTTGGGTGGATAATGAAAACACCGACCTGAAAGCTGATGGCTCCGACTTTGTAACCGTAGTAGCTGCCATAGCCGACAAGAACGGAAATATAAAACGCCTGAACAATTATTATGTGAAATTCCACGTAGAAGGAGAAGGACGCATATTGGGAGGCGCAAACGTATTAGCCAATCCCGCACCGGTAAAATGGGGAACAGCGCCTATATTGGTACAATCCACGTTAAAGCCGGGCAAGATAAAAATAACCGCCAGCGTATTATTTGAAGGTTCGCAAATGCCTGCCAGCGCAGTGCTTGAATTGGAAAGCAAGCCTGCTGCACACCCACTGGTCTATTCTGCTGATGAGGCAGCATTAATCCCCATGTCCGGCGATTCATCTTTTGGAGATGCAGCTGCAAAATCAGCAACAGAACTGGAACAAGAACGGATACAAAAAGAACAAAATGCCCAAAAGCTGAAAGAAGTGGAGCAGCAGCAAACGGACTTCGGTGAAAAGAGCAAATAAAAAAAATTAATAGACATCCACCGTAGGGGCGGGCTCCAAACCCGCCCAATAGGAATACACTTCCCAACTATATTCGGGCAGGTTTGGAACCTGCCCCTACAATGAATGTCCCCAATAAACCTAATTTTCTAACCAAACAATAATACCATTATGAACAAACTTATCCTAACCTCACTCGCACTGACAGCGTCGGCATCTCCCACGCTCGCTGCATCGGGCCAAACCTCAGGCACCTCTCAACCCAACATTGTCCTCATCCTTTGTGATGATATGGGATTCTCCGACCTTGCCTGCTACGGTGGAGAAGTACACACTCCCAACATCGACTACCTTGCCGAACACGGAGTACGTTTCAGCCAATTCAAAAACACGGGCCGCAGTTGTCCCAGCCGCGCCGCCCTCTTAACCGGCCACTACCAGCACGAAGCAGGAATGGGCTGGATGACAGCGGTAGATGAGCATCGTCTGGGCTACCGAGGACAAATTTCATCCGACATTCCCACCATTGCCGAAGTTCTTCACAAACAAGGCTATAACACCTATATGAGTGGCAAATGGCACGTCACCACAGATGGCGCTTTCGACAGTCCCAACGGCAGTTATCCTGTACAACGCGGATTTGAGAAATACTATGGTTGCCTGCACGGCGGAGGAAGTTACTACAAACCCACCCCCGTCTACAACAATTTACAACGTGTCACCAAACTTCCGGATGATTATTATTACACCACAGCGATCACCGATTCTGCCGTAAGCTTTATCAAACAGCATCCTGTAGCCCATCCAATGTTTCTTTATATAGCACACTTTGCCCCCCACCTTCCTTTGGAAGCTCCCAAAGAAAGAGTGGACGCTTGTCGCAAACGCTATGAAGTGGGCTATGACGTTTTACGCCAACAGCGTTTCGAGCGCCAAAAAGCATTGGGACTGGTAGATAAAAAATATGGAACTTCCCGTTTACCAAAGAGAATTTCAAGACGGCAAACGCCCCGCATGGACAGACCTTACCCCTGAACAGCAAGCACAATGGGTAACCGATATGGCAACCTATGCCGCTATGATTGAAATTATGGATGACGGTATCGGTCAGGTAATAAAGACCCTAAAAGATAAATCTATGTATGACAACACTGTATTCCTCTTTATGAGCGATAATGGCGCCACCCGCGAAGGAGGATACTTGGGGCAATTAATGGCAGACCTCAGCAATACTCCCTACCGAAGCTACAAAAGCCAGGTTTTCCAGGGAGGAACCAGTGCTCCTCTCATCATCACTTATGGCGATGAAGCTAAGAATCC
>Ga0192244_10038_pt1 | contig 58695 bp, 42 predicted proteins | sample Koala_Koa27_L3_FD_131234 | JGI IMG/M metagenome (GOLD analysis project Ga0192244, IMG submission 131234) | Enriched cells from koala feces incubated with labeled cellulose particles, San Francisco Zoo, California, United States - Koala_Koa2-7_L3 ... | reverse complement strand
AGAAACTGATTTCCCGAATTTCGACGATATTCGGCCACTTAGAAATGAGGAGGTAAAAGGTGCAATTGAGGAATTAATTGCGAATGAAGATTTTCAGCGGGCTTTTCGTTACATTAAGCCGGATCTGAACTGGGATGAATTTTCTCAGGTAATGCGTACCTGCAAAACAAAAGAAGAATTCAAGGGAATACTGGCCTATGATGCAGTGATGATGGTTGCTAAAAACACGACCTTCTCATTGACGATATCCGGACGCAGCCGTCTACCCAAACACCATGAACCCTGTACCTTTATTTCCAACCACAGGGATATTGCACTGGATGCCTCTTTCCTGAATGTCATGCTGTTTGATGTAGGCTACGGATTAACCCAGGTGGCCATAGGGGACAACTTATTGATCCGCCCCTGGATTGAAACCTTAGTCCGGCTGAACAACAGCTTTATTGTCAAACGAAGTGTTTCCGTTCGTCAGAAACTGGAGGAAAGCAGGAAACTCTCTTCCTATATTCACCATACCATAAGAGATACCAAAGAATCGGTCTGGATCGCACAGCGGGAAGGACGTGCCAAAGATTCCAACGATAAAACCCAGAGCAGTATTCTTAAAATGCTCAATATGGGAGGAACCCGGGATATTCTGTCCAACCTTATGGAACTTAATATTGTTCCGGTAGCTATCTCCTATGAGTATGATCCCTGTGATTTCCTGAAAGCACAGGAATTCCAGCAAAAACGGGACAACCCTGATTTTGTGAAAAGTAAACGGGATGATCTTCTCAACATGGAAACCGGAATCCTGAATGACAAGGGAAGGGTTCATTTCACAATTACTTCTCCCATTAATGAACAGTTATCCCAACTGGATCCGGCAATGGATAAAAATGAATTATACTGCACAGTTGCCGGTATTATTGACCGGGAAATATATAAACATTATCGTTTCTATCCATGCAATTATGTTGCTTATGACCTGCTGACCGGAACCAACCGGTTCAGTACCAATTACGGACTAAAAGACAAAAAATTCTTTGAAGCCTATTTGCAGGGCCAGTTGGATAAAATTGTATTACCCGATAAAGACGAAGCATTCCTGCGTACTAAAATACTGGAAATGTATTCCAATCCATTAATCAATCATCTGGCTAATCAGGAATAGGTTTCCTGGTTTCGGACGATGATTACATATATAAGAGGAAGAGGCTTAAAAAACTCTTCCTCTTATATATTTTTAAAAAGAAGTATTCATCCTGTAAAGAACTTCTTTCCATAAGACCTCTCCTACCCGGGAGGAAGTATTCACTGAAGCTCCAGGATATAGGTTCCCTTAGCCGGTATAGCCAGCGAACCACTCAGGTCCATAGGTTGCCCGGTGATCACCTCACGCCCGGTCCTGCTATTCTGAAGCACCTCTCTGAAACGGTACATGTCTATGGTTTCTTCCTGGTCATGGCCATTCAGGATAACCAGCACAGTGGTCCCTTCTTTTATCCGTGCATACACATAACATCCTGTCTGGTCCGGTGTGTAATGGATCAATTTGCCCTGGGTAACCGCCTGATTGTTTTTCCGCCATTGGAGCAAGGTCTGCATGTAGTCCCAGGCTTCGTTCTGCAAGGGTGTCCGGCCTTCCTTAGTAAATGCATCTACCGGGTCACCGGGCCATCCGCCGGGAAAATCTTTCCGGAGATTTCCGTCTCCTTCTCTTTTTTCTCCGCTCATCAGAATTTCCATACCATAATAAAGCTGGGGAATACCACGGGTAGTTAATAAAAATGCCAGGGCTTGTTTATAGCGCCGGAGATCGGTTTCGTCTTTCTTCACAAACCGGCTGAGATCATGGTTATCCAGGAAAATAAGGATGTTATCCAGGTCCGCATGCAAAAAATCCTGCGCCAGTAATTCATACAGCGTTCCGAAACCACGAAAATGTCCCGGATTCAGTTCTTTGGCTTCCTCATCCCGGATAGCAAAAACCTCTTCACAGGCAAAAGTCAGCCCAAAATCCATAATGGTTTTCAGATAGCTTTCTTTATCGCTGACCTTAGAATTACGTTGCCACCACGCTGTAGCAGGAACCTTTGAATACCAGGCTTCCCCGACAATGTTGAATTCCGGATATTCTTCCAGCACTTCTTTACACCAACGGGCCATAAAATCGAAATCCGCATAGGGATGAGTATCCTGACGGATCCCATCAATACGGCTATATTCAATCCACCAGATACTATTTTGTATCAGATAAGTAGCCAGATGCCTGTTCCGTTGGTTCAGGTCAGGCATGCCCCGGGTAAACCACCCGTTTACAGCAGCATCAATTTCCGTCTGAGGGGCATGTACATCCATCACGGGCCACAGGTAATGCGTCGTCTGTTCAAAAGCTTCCTGATGATTCAGCCAGTCTTTGGCCGGCAGGTCTTCCATCCACCAGTGATCACTGCCACAATGGTTAAAGATCATATCCATGACTACTTTCAGTCCCTTCCGGTGGGCCTGTTCAATAAGATCACAATATTCCCGGTTCGTTCCGAAACGGGCATCTACCTGGTAAAAATCAGTAATCGCATAGCCGTGATAGGAACCGCCACGTTGTTTATTTTCCTGCACAGGATTCAGCCAGATAGTAGTAAATCCCAGGTCGGCGATATAATCCAGTCTGTCCATTACTCCTTTCAGGTCTCCTCCATGACGGGAATTCGGCTGATTCCGGTCTATCACCACATCCTTATAGGCATTATCATTGGAAGGATCACCATTCGCGAAACGATCCGGAGTGATCAGATACATCACATCCGCAGGAGTAAAACCGGCGGCTCCCGGAGAAGTAGCACGGGGCTTTAACTCATACGTATAGGTTTGTGTTTTCTTTCCGTCACGAAACAGGATATCAAAGGTGCCCGGCTGCGCCTCCGGAGTGACTTTCAGATACAGGAAGAGGTAATTCGGATTATCCACCTGCACTACTTCATCCAGTTGTACTCCGGGATACTCAAGGGATACTCTGGAGGCAGCAATATTCGTTCCATATACCATCACCTGCAAGACCGGGTTTTTCATGTCCACCCACCAGAAAGCAGGTTCTACCCGTTGGATATCTGCTATAGCCAGTGCTACACTGACATAACAGAGGAAAAAAGTTAATATTCTTTTTTCATATTTTTAATTTTGCAGCATTCGTTTCTAAAGATAGGGAATCCTTTCCATTCCTGCTTATTTCAGCGGATTTCCAGGATAACATATTGATACGGGTCTAACAGGAGCTGTTCCGGCATCTGTCCCTCTTCAACCGTGCACAGGTTTTGAAAAGAGCTGCCTGCAAATGCAGCCGGTACCGGAACGGACTGCTGTTCATCCCTTACATTCACGGCAATTAAATAACTCCGGCCTTGTCCCCTTCTTTCAAACAGCAGGATATGGTCATCCGGATAGGTATGGAGTTCTCCTCTACGCAGGGGTTCGTGGGTATGATAGATAGCCATCAACTGCTTATATTCTTCCCGGAGTGGCTGATTCATGGACCAGTCTATAGGGGTCGGATAAAAAAGTTGATCTTGTCCGGATAGCCTACTTCCTGTGAACTGTAGATCATAGGACACCCCGGCATAAAGGCAGAGATCACGAAGGCTGCCATAGATCCACGTTCACCATTCCACTCCTGAACCGGTGACTGGCCTGCCGTTTCATCGTGATTCGTACTAAAACGTAATTTATGTTTACCGGCCGGTATGTCTGCATATTCTTCCCGGTGAGCTTCAAACAGACAGGAGGCTGGTATTTCTTTCAGGAAGACCTGCCGCATCCGGTGGTGAAAATCCCAGCCATAATTCAACTGGAAACCCGCTTCAAAATGGTCAGGCCGTTTGCCTTCCGCTAATAAAAGCAACCGGGTATCCGGTATCCCCAACAACGTATCATTTGCCTGCCGGAGAAAATCAGCAGGTACATAATCCACCGCATCACACCGGAACCCGTCTATTCCGATATCGGTTATCCAATATTTCATGGCCTCAATCATCGCCAGCCTCATTTCCATATTATCATAATTCAGGTCGGCCACATCCCGCCAGTCAGTACCCTCCGGCCAGATAATCTCTCCCTGGTCATTTTGTGTGTACCAGGATTTATTTTCTATCCACGGATGATCCCAGGCCGTATGGTTAGGCACCCAGTCAATGATCACCCCCACCTCTTTCCTGTGACACTCCCGGACTAATTCCCTGAACTCTTCGATTGTTCCGAATTCAGCATTCACCGACCGGTAATCCCGGACACAATAAGGAGAATTGACTGACTTCTCTTTTCCGGTCTCATGGATCGGCATAAACCAGATCACATTGGCTCCCAACTGTTTGATGGAATCCAGGTAAAAACTGATTGCCCGGAAAGGACGCTCTTCCGTAAAAACACGGGGATTGACCTGATAGATCACGATATCTTCCAGATCCGGTAACTGATACCGGGATAGGGAAGTCTCACTTACAGAAGAAAAGCCGGAACAACCCAGTAGCAGAATACAGGATAAGAGCCATATATACTTTTTCATATCAACGGATTTAAAATCAATAAACACAGAGCCGGTACGGGCACAGAACCTGAAAAATCAGGGGCTCCGTACCCTAACCTACACCCTCTTATTTCCACAAAGGATTTTGTACCAAACCCGGGTTTACCATAAGGGCGGATTCCGGAAGAGGATACCATTCATATTTACGTTCCCGTTGTGCAGGCAGCAGACGGCCATCTTCCGTAGCACGGCCAAAGAACCACCATTGCCCCTGTGTGAACTTATCATGCCTGCGCAGATCGGTACGGCGACGGCGTCCTTCACAAAGGAATTCCAGCCCCCATTGACTTAACATCCAATCCAGATCAAAGGAAGAGAATCCAGGCCCCGGATCATTTTCCACCAGACTCCAGTCCGCATCTGAATAATACCGCTTTCTCACCTGGTCAACCAACCGTTTTCCTTCATCCGAAGCACCGGCACGCATCCTGCATTCAGCCAGCATATAAATGACTTCTGTCAAACGGAACTCTATTTCATAAGCATTCCGGAAATCAAAGACTGCAGGAGCCATCGGATATTTGATTAACCGTAAGCCGGAATTGGTTTCTCCCCAGCGGGAAGACATCACTGTTTCCAGATTCCGTCCTATGTTCTGAAAGGTTCCTAACTGGTCTACATACACCAAATCCTGTCCGTCCCGGTCTGCATCTGCCTGCAGAGGGACTCCTTCCGTATCTGTGATCAACCCTTTCAGGAACATGCCATGGTAATTATTTTCATTTGTATCCCACTCATAATTTCGTTTACGGATGTCACGGTCATCAAACCGCTCATACACAGCACCCAGTTTGTCATTATAAGGAGCATCTAAGAAACAGATTGGATTATCCGTGCCACCCAGTTCCAATACATTTCCTGTATTATCATAGGAAGGTGCCAGGATCACACAATTCCATCCACTGACTCCATTGTAGGTCCCACCCAGGTAATCCCAGATATTATAAGACAGAAATGGCATGTTCCGCATCCACCCTCCGTTCATATTACTTTCCGAACTGGCAAAAGCCATAATTATTTCCGGAGAAGTATGATTTCCGACATTAAACAGATCCCTGTAATCATTTGCCAGGGCATATGTTCCATAAGTTCCCCCAAGGATCGCTTCACACACGGTGGCACACTCTGCAAAGCGGTCTTCGTTAATAAATACGTTGGCATTGAACAACAGGCGTGCTTTTAATACCCGGTTCATAGCCTGGTTCATCCGCTCCACTTTATTGACCGGTAAATGGGGTAAGCATTCATCCAGTTCAGCGACCAGGAAGTCAAAGATGATCTGACAGCCCTGGTTAAAGTCAGGGTCCACACTGGCCGGAATATCATCCATCTCTGCAGCCGTGTATAAAGGAATAGCTCCTCCCCAGACTTCGAACACATTATAATAGGCCCAAGCTCTCAGGGTACGGGCTTCCGCCTTATAACTTTCCAGTGCTTCTTCTGTCAGCCCTATATCCTCCGGAGACAGGGCTTCGAGATCTTCCAGGATCACATTACACATCCCGATGGTTTTCCAGGCTGTTTCCCAGGAAGAACGGATGATAGAGGAGGCAGGTGACCAGTTATGCACAGAAAGAACATATTTTTCTCCGTCATCATAGCCCCATAATCCTCCATTCCATACTCTCCAGGCGACCTGGTCAGCAGAAAACTCCTGCAGGTAAAAGAAATATTCCGCATAGCTCATAAAACCTGTATAATAAATAGAAGCCAGGGCATTCTGTACGCTGGTTTCGTCTTCATAATATTCAGAAGCCGGCACTTCACTATACACCTCTTCTGTTAAATCAAAGCAGGACTGTAAGGTTATACCCAGTATAACAGCTACACACCATATATATATTGCTTTTTTCATCGCGTTATTTTTTAGGTTGTTTTTATTTGAAATTGATAGTCACTCCCAGGGTAAATACCATGGCCTGGGGATAAGCTCCTGAGTTATCTACTCCCGGATCAATGCCATTTACTGCAACGATCGAAGGATCATTTCCTGAATATTTGGTAATCGTAAACAGGTTTTTAGCCGACAGATAAACCCGCATGCTGTTCATAAACTTATTCTCACGGGGTTGCAGGTTATAGCCTACCGTCACATTTTCCAGTTTAAAGAAATTTTCTTTTTCAAGAAAATAGGAAGAGATCAGTCCACCGGGATGCTTTAATTCAGTATCATACGCTGAACGAAGAATATTAGAGCTTCCGGCGCCTTCCAGCCCCATACCATACAGACGATCGTTATAAATATCGAAGCCAAAAGCGCCCCGCCAGAACATATTCAGGTCAAATTGTTTATACCGCAACGTATTGTTCCAGGAAAGAAAAACCTTCGGGGCTCCGTTTCCTATAAACCGTTTATCTTCTATCTGTGCATCCCCGATCGGGATGATCTCATTGTTCCGGTCATAGACCAGCATGTTTCCGTTTGCATCGACTCCTGCTGTTTGTAACCCGTAGAACTGGCCGATCTTACCGCCTTCTGCTACCCGGAAATAGTATTCACTGCTACCCGGGCCGCCTTTTTCTTTTATATTCAGGTAACTGGCCTCAAACACATCATTGGACAGCTTTTTCAGTTTAGTGATACCCTGAGATAAAATGATCCCGGAGCTCCATTTCACAGGGGTCTTTTTCAGAATATCCCCATCTAAACTTATTTCAACCCCCTGGTTTTGTATGGTTCCCACATTTACCAGAATCTTTTCATGGACAAACGGAGGCTGGGGAGCCGTATAATTATAGAGCAGGTTCCGGGATTGGCGGTCATAATATTCTACAGATCCCCGGAGCCTGTTCCAGAAAGAAAAGTCAATCCCGATATTAGTAACCACGGCTTTCTCCCACGCCAGTGCCGGATTGGCATTCACGGCAGGAGCATATCCGGTTACCCACCGTCCATCCATGTAATAATTACCTTCTGCTTTATAATTTTGCTGAGACAGATACGGGTCAAAATCCGAACGTCCGGTTACCCCATACGAAACACGTGGTTTTAACATATCCACCATTTGTACCTGTTGCATAAAAGGCATATTGGCCATTTCCCAGGCTACGGATCCTGCGACAAAACTTCCCCATTTATTATCCGGTCCGAATTTGGTGGAACCTTCATGCCGGTAGGAAGCAGATGCCATTAACAGATCTTTCCAGTTATAGTTGATCCGTCCGAATACACCGATTAGTTTAGCACTGTTCTTTTTGGATTCCAGCTCTGCTTTTCCTTCTTTCAGGTACGTACCCGAGCCCAGGTCATTCCATTTGGTCTGGTCAAATGCAAAGTTGTTGTTTACCGCTTTCAGTTCTTCAAAATTACTTTCTTCATAACTGTATCCTGCCACGATCTTAAAATCATGATCCTCGAGGCTTAAGGTGTAGTTACCCAACAATTCCGTACGGTTAGTCCACCATTTCTGGTTTTTACGTTCTGCTTTTCCGGTATATCCGTTCCAATACGAATCAGCCGAAGTAGAGGGATTGTATTCATAATAATCATAATCATTATAGTTCAGGGAGTGATTCAGGGACACATTCAAGGATTGATTGGCCTGTTTCAGAATATGTACTTTTAATTCCGCCGAACCCAGGATGTAGTTCCGGTCGCCCTGCTTATCCACCAGATCCAGTTGGCTCTTCGGATTGGAAGCCCCTGTCGGAGAAGTGGGTTGATAATAATTTCCTGTTGATTCATCCCAGACCGGCATGGTCGGGTTGGTAGTCAGGGCACCTCCCCAAGAAGCCTGTCCTTTATCTTCTTTTACCTTACGGGCATTCAGGCTGGCAGTAAGTTCGACCCAGTTATCTAATCCTCTTTGCTGTATGCTGAAACGTCCGCCATATTCCTGCCGGGCTGTTACCATATCCAGACCGGTTACCTTCCGGTAGTTGACAGAAGCGCCATAGGAACCGTTTTTGGTCGTACCGTCCAGACTCAGATATTGATTGACGTCATAACTAAAATCCCGTAACAGCAGGTCCCACCAATCCGTAGAAGCACCGTAATCCGTATCCCGGTTATATTGCCGGAATTCTTCAGGTGTTAATATGTCGGGTTTAGGTTTAGCCACATTCACTCCAAACCAGCTATCATATGTAATCCGGCTGATTCCTTCCTGGCCGGATCCCCGGCGGGTGGTGATCAGGATCACCCCATTGGCACCACGGGTTCCATAAATAGCAGCCGAACCGGCATCTTTAAGTACAGTGATGGATTCAATATCCTGGGGAGACAAACTCCGGTAATCTCCTCCGGCAATTCCATCGATAATAATCAGGGGGGAATTGGAGGCTGTCAGAGAAGCCGCTCCACGGATCTGTAATGCACTGGCCAGATCAGTTTCTTCCTGGTTAAGTTCGCCGGTAAATTAATACTCAAACCAGCGACTTTTCCCTGTAACATCTCCATGGGATTGCTCATGGCTCCCTGCTGGAAATCACTGCGGTTTACCTGTACAATAGAACTGGATAATTCTTTTTTACTGAGCGATCCGTAACCTACGACGACTACTTCATCGAGGGCTTCCACACTTTCGTGCAGAGTGATCCGGATCACTTGCTGGCCGGTATAGGCTATTTCCTGGTCTCTGTACCCGATATAAGATACCTGAATCATATCATCCGGTTTCAGGCCGGATAAGGTAAACTCACCGGAAAGATCGGTGATCGTACCGTTAGGGGTCCCTTTCACCAAAACAGTGGCACCGATCACTCCGTCACCGAAATCATCCGTCACCACTCCTTTGACGGTACTTTGCTGGGCAAAAAGATTAAGTGAAACAAATAAGCTAAAGAATAGTAAACAGAAATGGACGGGATATTGATCCCACCTGGTTCTTTTCTTAATAGCGTTGCTCTTTTCCATTGATATAGTTTTTAAGATTAATAAGATTACCGGTAATCCATCGGTTTACCGGGGTCAACAACAGCTACAAATAAAAGGAGATTATGGGGATACCTTTAGACAGAAGTAAACCGGAAGTAAATTTCCGGGAATCAAACAAGAGAATAATAACCTAATAATCAATTCATTACAAATACCAGACAGCGAAAGGGAAGTAAATTTCCCTCTCCCTTACTAACCACAAAAAATAGCTCCTGACACCGGATTTTCTACAAATCCGGCTGGCAGACCTGTCTGATCCGCTCCTCAAAATCCTCATCCGGGTGGAAAGCTTTGGACTTGACTTTATGACGGTAATTATAAACCGTACGTAGGGTATAATGCAGGAAAGTGGCAATTTTAGTACTATCCGTAATGCCTAAACGAACCAGAGCAAAGATCCGTAATTCATGGTTTAATGATTGGTCTTCCTTTACCGGATACCGTTCTTCCTCCCGTAAAAGTTTATTAAACTCTTCCACAAAATCCGGATAGATGGCCAAGAATGCTTTATCAAAATTGGCATATAGATCTTTCAACTCCTGGCTGCCATTATCTGCCTTTCCGGTGACTTTCAGAATATCATTCAACTGGCCTACTTTGACCTTCCGGTTCACAAACACTTTAAATTTCTGGAATTTATCAATGTATTCCGTACAGATCTCCAGGAAGGTGCCTATTAATTGCTCTTTTATATAATTTGCTTCTTTCAGGTTCGTGTTCATTTCTTTATGAATACGATTCGCTTGCTGCAGATCCGTATTTAATTTATTCAGGCGCTCATTGATCTGTAAGATCTCCTGCTGTGCCCTGGATAATTTGTTGATCTGCCGTTTAATAAAGCCCAGCGTAATAATAAGTATACAGGACAGGAGACTGACCACGCCCAGGAGAAGCATCAGCTTTTTTTGCTGCTGCAAACGCTCCGTCTGATAGGCCTCATTAATAATGGGGAATACCATGGAAGTCTGGGTATTACGCAAACGTCCGTTAAAGAAATTGGCATCATCCATACTTTTCTTAATATACACATTGGCTCTTTTAATATCTCCGTCCAAAAACAGCAGGTGCGCCAGAAAACGGAGGGAAATATTTTCTTTATTAGCAGCCTTGATATCCGCAATAGCAGACTGTGCCAGATACACCTTACGCTGCCACTCATCCTCCTTTTTTCTGCCAGATAAGCCAGTATGGAAGCCAAGAGAGCAAAATCCCGGGTATCCGGCCGCAACCGCTCATAATACGATAACAACAATTCTTCAGCCCGGTCAAACTCTCCGGTCTCAATATAATACGTACCGTAAGCCAGGACATAATCAAAGGAGGGAGTAGGGACTACCCGCAGTAAAGAATCCTGATACGCAGCGCGGAGACGGGAGATCTCATGAATTTCATACCCCTCCTGGTAAAATTCGGAATAATAAATATACGTATCGCGGAAAGTCTTATAATACAGCACCTGCAAATGAGGAGCCAGAACAGCCTGGTCTACCGTCCGGAGTAAATCAATCGCTTTTTCAAACATACAGGCTTTCGCCAACATAGAAGCCAGTTGGAATTTACTCTCCTGTATCCAGTCCGTATTTCCTATTTCCTCTGCCAGGCGTAATCGCTGGTTCGCGTAGTAGATAGCCGTATCACAGCGAAAGATCCCATATTCTTTAGCCAATTGCTGATATAACAGATACTGGTCTTCCGGCGTTAAAAAGGCAGCAGATAACTTAAACTGAAGATTTTCAATATAGCTGACCTTTTGTTGGGTATAGATCTCCTCATTCCGGATGGTCTGGTCCAACTCTGTCAGTAAAGAATCCAAAGGATTACCGGCCACACAAAAAGAAAAGCTTATACAAAAAGTAAGGATCAACGCATATCGTTGAAAAACAGACCAGGAGTTCATCTTATTTTTCATGGTATATTCCAATAGCCGGGATAGTGTATAATACTTGTATGGTTTTCCGGTGTAAAACTAAAAAATAATTACGAACAATAGCAGGATTAGAGCAAAAGTTTACACCCTGGCCCTGAATTCTCCTACCTGTTTTTTTCTAATTCCTTTTTATCCCCTCCAGGCAGGAGATAGCGAATGAATCATCAGAACGGATAACCTACCGCTAAATGGTATCCCATCCCTTTCTTAAATTCCGGAATATTGTAATATCCGCTTTTACCCGTATCATACGGGACATGTAATCCGACTCCCACATCAAACCGGATGACCAGGAAATTCAGGTCATACCGGAGGCCCGCTCCGGTACCGAGTGCTAATTCCTTGAAGAAATTACTATCCTTTAATCTTCCTCCCGGGCGGTTCGGATCATCCCGTAATAACCAGACATTTCCGGCATCTAAGAAAACAGATCCGTGCAGATCTCCCATAATACGAAAACGATATTCTACATTTGCTTCAACCTTAAAGTCTCCTGTCTGGTCAAAAAAGGCCCACTTACTATCGTCTTTCGGCACAAAGCTACCGGGACCGATGCTCCGGATGGTAAAGGCACGTATACTATTCGCACCGCCCACATAAAACTGTTCACTATAAGGTGACACCCGGGCATTTCCATAACTATAGATAGCGCCCGCCATGATCCGGCTGGCAATCGCCTGGTTCCGGTCTATGTTATAAGTATAACGGATCTCACTGGTCCCTTTGATGAACTGGGCATAGGGATTATTGAAAAGCTCTTTCCCCTCTTTATTATAATCTTTTCCGATCGAATAAAGCGCATTGATAATATTTCCTGCCTGGGAAACAGACGTCTGCCACCAGAAATGATTGCGGTGGGAAGGAACCTGTCCGTCATCATACGTATACGTATATCCCATCTGGGGGATGAACTGGCTCTGCAAACTTTGATACAAAGCTGGATTTTCATCTGTTATATCCTCAAATTCTCCTGTTGTATGTTGCAAAAGATTATATGACAACCGGAAAGCCGTAATAGAATGCCGGCTGACTAAGGTAGGCTGGAAATCATAGACCACACTTCCACCAAACGACAGCATCCGGAAATAACCTGCCCGGTTCAGCAAATTCGCATACAACCGGAAATTCGTACTGGAGGGATAAAGGTATTCCTTATGAATAAAACCGGGGAAAAGGATCTTCGGGATACTCAATGTCGTACTCAAACCAATCTCATAACTGTTAATAGAGGAAGAATTCCCGTCTACCCGGTTACCCGTATTCCATTCGTAAGATCCCTTCAACTGAACGCCGAAGATCTCTCCCCCACCGAACATATTCCGTTTCGTCAGTCCAAAGACAGCACCCGGCCCGGTCTGGTCATTACTTTTAGTGGTCAGATTGACTTCAAATTCACCGTCCAGCGGGAGGTCATATACTGTTTTTATTGTCAGATCCAATGTATCCGTACGCCGGGAAGTATCGCGGGGTGAGAATTGCATCTCCGCGTAACGGAAAATACCTAAAGAAGAAAGAGCCTTCTGAGTATTATCCTGCTTATCCTGTGTAAAAAGATCTCCTGTCTGAAATTTCAGCCGGTTATACAATACGCCCGGACGAACACGGAGTTTATCTTCATAACGGATCTTCAGGTCTTTATAATAGATGGAATCTGTAGGTTCCTCATTATAAAAACCATGCAGGTCAAAAGAGATATTCCCGATCTTCCAGGGACGCATCGCAATCCGGGGAACATTATCCTCCCGTACCACCCGCAGAGAAACCTTACCCGGAACTAACAGCGTATCGGCCTGATAAACAATATAATCCGGACGGAAATAATAATATCCATTATTCCTTAACATTTTAGAGATCCGGTTTCGCTCACTTTCCAGCTTCACCGCATTAAAATTATCTCCTTTATGAAGAAGCGTTTCATTGAGTGTGGATTTGATCAACGTGTCGATCCGGTGTCTCATGCGGGTGTATTGAATACTATCATAGGTATACCCATGTCCCATCTGTACGGTATACCGGATTTTTGCCTTGCGCTCATTTTTCTTATCCGGAATCACTTCAAAAGAGGTTCCCCCGTCAAAATAACTGTTTTCTCTTAATAAATTATAGGCCACTTTTGTCCGGACTTCCGGATTCACAGTGCTGATAAATACCGGTTTGGCTGCAAACCGGTTAAAGATCCATCTGGCCACTTTTCCTTCTTTGTTTACAAAAGCATTGTACACCCACAACCCGACAGGCAGGGGAAACCGGACGGAAGAACTCCCTAACAGCGCATTGTTTGGAGGATACTTTAAAGCAGCTTCCACCTCATCTAAGGCTTCATCTCCGGCCTTAGACTTATCTTCATCCGTCACTTCTATCTTTTTGATTCCCGTGTATAACACCTCTCCTTCCGGAAGATTTTTAGTAGTCGAACAGGAAATAAGGAGCCATCCTGTTAAACAGCAAATCAAAAAGCGATAAGAAAAAACCCGCCATTTTTGCGTCCTCTCTGTCCCGGTGCTCTGTATGTGATATATGCTTCTCATCTGGCAGTGACTACCTCCTTTTCGTCATTTACAGGTTTATTCTTATTTTTTCTGAATATGAAAAGTTCCTTCAGATATCTCATTTTCTTCCTCAATACTAATCCAACACCAGTCTCTACAATTTCTCCTTCCAACAAACTTTCATAATTCTTATCATGGAATACTCTCACAAACCGTGTGCCCGTTTCATCCAGACGATATTCAACAGACACATCATCAATAAAAGACTGGGTATTATCCGTGTTCAGGTCACTACCCGTAGAGACCCGGCCCCCGATCACCACCTGTATGCGGCCATTATAGAAACGTTTGGAGAAACGAAAGGAATAATCTGTTCTTGATTCACCACCATCGTTATACGTATCCGAGTCGAAAGAAATATCCACAGACTTTAAGGCATCTCCGGCAATATTACCAATTTCATTCTGCAGGAAGGTATTCAATGCATCCCCCATATCAAAGTTGGTACTTCCACCGCCACCGGCTAAATACCGGCCTGTCACTAACATACCCACCGCCTGCTTGGAAACCTCTTCCTGTCCCATTCCGGCCAGATCATTTTGCACGGAAATATCCTCAGGAGCAGCCAGCGTAAAATCAAGGGACAGATCCTCCAGGTTCCCTGTCACTACGATACCCACATCAAAGTTGACCATGCGGCTACCCGATTCACCTGCCACAGAAGCGCGCACCCTTTCGGTTGCTGTCAGATTCACAGTCGGATTCATGGGGTTACCATTAAACTCCACATAACTATCTGCATGGATGGAGAAGTCCTTCAGTGGTACTACCGGCAGTGTATAGGACACGGTCCCTTCTGAGATCGTATACCGTCCGTTGAGTACCATATCCCCCAGCCGGGTAGACTGAAACGTAAGATCCCCTCCACCGGTCACTTCTACATGGTTGGACTGATCCGGCGTCAGATCTACATTCAATTGGACCGACTGATCGATCTGAATAGAAATAAGCATATCCATTCCGGCAGGTACCTGTGGCGCCTGATTCCGGTCCGGACGGAGATTCACCGTATCCGCAAAAGAGACAAAAGTGACCAACCCATCCAAACGGTCCTGCACGGTCAACGGAGAATCCGTTAACACATACGTCACATTCGTTCCTCCCAGCAGATGAACATCCCCTCTTAATTCCAGTCCATTTAAAGGTCCCTGGATGGTCGAATTCAGACTAACCAGTAAACGGCCGTATACCAGACTTTCCGAGGTGTGTTCCGAATTGAGTAATTCCATATTGTCAGCCGTAAGCGTCAGGTCGGTCATAATGCGGGAGACCTGGCTCAGATTGACCGTACCATCTATAATAAACAGATTATTCCCTTCTCCATAGATCTTCCACTGATTGAAAGTGACCAGACTCTGCTCCACCGGAATCCGTTGGTCATCTATACGGAAGGCCATACCGGCGGGTACTACAAAAATGGAAGCTGTATCCATCTGAAGATAGCCATTCAGGTCAGGAGCCTGGGTACTTCCCTCGATCGTCATTTCCCCGTTCAATGTACCGGAAAACTCCGCCATCTGATCCGGAACAAACGGAGAAACCATAGCCATCGGGAAGGCGTGCAGATTAATCGTACCGGAAATATGATCCGGTGTTCCGGAAGTATACATCCCGGTCGCTGACAGTGCCTCTGCCTGGTCACGGAACATATGCAAATCCACCTGCTGTTGTCCGTTTCCCAAAGGCAGATAAGTGGCATTCAACGTGACTTCACCTACTCGTCCCCCATTATAAAAAAGTGTATCTATATTAATATCAGCAAAAACAAGGAACGTACTATCTTCCGGTTCATACCGGACCGAAGCATTCAACACACCGTCCAACTGTGGGAACCCCGGAATATCCGAAAGAGAAGAGAGATCCAACTGGCTGATCTCTGCAAATAACTGCTCCATCGTCCCACTTTCCGGAGAAGAATGGATCCATAAAGAGGCATTCTTCTCTCCGGTGAAGCGGACATTTGCCTCAATATCCGTCTTACTCCTGTAAATAATATAGTTATCCGGATTTAACTGAAAATCCCGGTAAGCCAGCACCGGATCATCCGGAAACAGTTGAATCCGGATACCACCTGCCACTTTATTAGCCCTTACCCCTAAAAGGAATCCGATTGAATCTTTCTCATTCCGGAATTCGAAGCCGGCGTCTACATAATTATCTCTTACGACACCGGCAACACCAGCCGAGAAGGGCTGCTGGTTCCGGTAACGGTGTTTGATCACTTCCACATCGTAATTCAATCCGGCCGTATCCTGCCGTATCTCCAACTGGACCGTATCAATACGGAGTGTATCCCTCATAAACCCATATAATCCGGCATCCAGTTGAAGACCGTCTTCCGGGGAAGTGGTACCATCTACATACAATTCACTAAATTTAATTTCAGACTGGGAAAGATAGGTGTACAACGGATTATCCCGTCCGGCAGTAATCTCCAGATGCATATCCGGGAACAAAGGCCGGATCTCTGTAATATGGATGACCGTATCCTGCTGCAATTGCCTGTTTATCTCTGTAGAGATTGTTGAGAACTGTCCGATCATAGATTGAATATCCGCATTTCCTGTCAGATATACTCCTAAATCACCGGCATGAAGAGAAACACGGGTCGTATCCTCATTGGTCTGCGCATGCAGAGTCACAATCTTCGGATTATACCGGGAAGTAGCCGTAGTGATCTCCCAGTTTCCCAGCGTAAGATCAATCAGGTAATCCATCTTCAGGTTACTTTCCACTTCTGCAAACATCTGGAAAGAGGTCATGATCGTATCCTGTATGAGATGCAGCCCATGGAGGTCCAACGTATCCACATCTAATGTCAACGAACCTTTTAGCAGATCTTTCTGAAAAGTTCCTTCAAATAAAAGATCCAGGTCCGCATTCGGATCCTCACTGTCCACCTCTATCTTAGCCTGGTGCTGAGCCAGAGAACCCGTAATAGCCACATTCGTTAAGTGCATGGAAGCATACTGCACCTCCTCGATCGTACCCTGCACATTCATCCGGGTAGAACCACTATAGGGATCCGTACCTCTTCCGTCCGCTTGGATCGTTGCCGAAAGCAGGAACAAAGAATCCTGAGGGAGGAAATGATCCGGTTGAAGATCTTTGATCTTCAGATCAGCCGTGTAACTTTCCGACGCCTGGTTATACCGCCCATTCAAATTGATCCGTGCCCTGGCTTCCGTCATCAACAGCCGCCCGCGATACTCCCTGTTTGCTAACTGTACCTCTCCGGATAATTTAATACCGGGAGGGATATGGATTCGTTGACGGGTAGAATCGGGAAGTAATCCTTCCACAAAACTCAGGTCTCTTGTTTCAGCACTTAACACTATGTCCGCAGCACGCCAGATACTATCCGTCAGGTTATTTATATTCCCGGAAGCATTCAGAGAAAAGGCGCCCGGCAGGTCTGCCTTTAATTGTTGAATATGAAGTGCATTCATCGTACCGTCTGCTCCTAAGACAATAGATAAGGGCCTGTCCGGATAGCTATTCCTTATATTTTCCGGTAATTGTCCGGCTACTTTGATGATATCTCCTTTTCCTACATATCCATTCAACCGGGCTCTCATATTTCCCTGGGGCTCCTTATCCAAAGCACTCCACGGGACAGACGCCATCAACCGCAATTCCGATTCACCGGTCTGCAAGGTCAATTCCGGAACTTCAATCGTCAGACTATCACTCCGGATCTCTCCTTCCAGTTGCCGGATTACCAGTCCGGAACGATCCTGTACCGTAAACGATTCAATACGGGCACTCATAGCCGTATCGCTATATAAAATATCCTGCACTTTGATATTCAGATCCGTAAGATCCAGATGCATGGGATCTAATCCGGCAGTAGGTTGTAACTCATTTCCATTATAACGGACAGAGGAGTTGGAGAGGGAAAATTCATTTACCGTATAAACGGTTTGTGCCAGATCGACCTTTCCATCCGAAAGATCCGCTTTATCGATATAAGAGGTAATATTCAATTGACTCTCCGGCATATCCAGTGCCAGGTCCACCTTCCGGAAAGTGATCTTTTCCAGGTCAATTACCCAGTTAACCGGAGCCGAAACAGTATCCGCTTTTTCTTTCTGAGGGGTAGTCAGGACAACAGAAATATCTGCATCGGACAACTCAACCCCGTTAATTCTTACATGTTCATCATTCAGATTGAGATCCGGAGCAGATAATTTTAATAGATTAAAAGAGCCCCGGGCGTGTACACCATCAATCAGGGTATCGGTATTCAGGACCACTTGCTCCAGATCAAATGCATGGAAGGTCACCTCTTTCCGTAACAGAGGGATCGGTTTAATATGGGCATCCATCCTTTCTGCGATCAGTAAAGTGTCTGCCGGAGGGGAAATTACCTGCATCCCCTCGACAGTGAGTTTGAGAGGAAAAGTCAGGCGAAGCCGCCGGACACTAATATCCAGTCCGGTTGCCTGATTAGCATAGCCAACCGCCTTGCTTATCACAAAATTCTGAAATGGTGGAATGCATAACAGGACCGATAATAATAATACCAGGACGATCGGTATAAGACATATGATCCCTACCCATTTAAGAAATACCCTCATATTTGTTTTTACCTCGTTATCTGGTGGTCTTGATAACGATCACTCCGTTGGCACCCTGGACACCATATTCCCCTGCCTCTTTCAGAACGGTTAACTGTTCTATGGTTTCAACCGGCACAGTCCTCAAGATACCTGCATCTCTCATCTGCACACCATCAATTACGATCAAAGGATCTGTTGAGTTAACAAAGGAAAAGCTTCCACGAATTATTACAGAGCCATCGCTATTTACCTGGACACCCCCTACTCGTCTTAAGAGACAAAGGACATCATGGCAACCACTTTTTACTATTTGACTTTTAGTAATAACGTCTGAACTCTGCATTTTGTTCCGATTAAAGTTAATTAATTCCATAAAATCAGCATCTGCCTCTGTCTGGTAAAGTGTATTCACTTCTTCATTAAAAATAGTGATTGTCAGGTAGGGATGACCATTTACCGGCACAGCAAAATCTTTTTTGGATTTTTTCAGATGAATATAAAGGGTATCCTGAAGATCCGCCCGGTTAAACATAAATACTCCGCGCTTATTTGTCTTGGTTTTCAATGGATTATCCTTTCCCAAAATAACACTAAACCCTTTAATAGGCAGATCATTTTTGTCTCTTAATACACCGGTCAATGTATCATTCTGTGCGGCCGCTGAAGTAAAGATCCAACAGAAACCAAGGAGTAGGCAGATCGTTCTCATAGCATTCTCAATTTAAGTTGTTAGGTGAGAATACAAATATAACATTATAAAAACTCCATTTTTATTTTATCCCTTATTTATTTAATAGATGTTTAAGACATTCTTTTATATTTAATTTTTCAGGGCATAGATCCGTTGGATAATGTCTACAACTTTCAGGCCTTCCATTACATTGGTAGTAATGGGTTCTTCTCTGGAGCCGGACAGAACCTGTACCACATTCCGGATCACGAAATTATGGTTTTGGGCAGAACCTTTATAGGCGCCGTAATCATTTCCCGGATTAGTAGGAGCCAACTCCGGCATCTCATAATCCTTTATATGGCAATAGGTGATCTCGTTCATATATTGTCCACCGACTTTTATACTACCCTTTTCTGCCACAATCAACATGCTACTTTCCAGATTCTTATCCCACACAGCAGTCGAATAATTCAGCACCCCGGATCCTCCGTTCACAAAGTCAAAACTCACAATTCCTGAATCTTCGAAAGCAGTCGAATGAGCATGATTGAAATCTGCAAAACGGGCCTGGATATTACAGATATCCCCGAATAACCAGTACATAATATCAATAAAATGGGAGAACTGGGTAAAAAGTGTTCCACCATCCAACTCCGCATCACCATGCCAGTTACCGGATTTATAGTATCTGTCATCCCGGTTCCAGTAACAATTCAGTTGAACCATATAGACCTTCCCTAATTTTCCGGAATCCACCATCTCTTTCAGCCAGACCGAAGGGGGAGAATAGCGGTTCTGCATCACACAAAAGACCTGTCTATGATAACGAAGAGAAGTAAACACAATCTTTTCCGCATCCGCTGCGGTCAGGGCGATCGGTTTCTCTATCACCACATGGCAACCGGCCTCGATAGCCTGGATAGCCATTTGTGCATGTAAACCATTCGGAGTACAGATATTAATGACATCTATCTCTAAAGAGCTATTCAATAGCTCTACTATATCAGAAAAGAAAGGAACCGCATACGGTTCTATTCCCAGTTTATCAACAGGAAGAATATCGCATAAAGCAATCAATTCAGCCCCAGGATCACGGGATATCATTTCGGCATGACGTTTTCCTATATGCCCACATCCTACCACTGCAAATCTGATTTTATTCATGCTCATTCGATATTTTTCTATATTTTAATTTAACGCAAATCTATACATTTAATTGTGCCTGCGCGGGGAACAGGGGTCAGGGCTTGATAATGATCAAGGAATGATTCTCCAGAAAGGAGTTATAAATCACCACCGGACATTCACATATTTTTTCCTGGATCCGTTTAGCAACACCCCACACAGGAAAAGAGATAGAGGTGAAATATTCTCCACAAACCGCTTTGTATTCCTCCGGGGTGACAATATAGGCCCCATCTATTTTATTCTTCCAGAGTGTATCCAATATCAGATGATAGACTTCTCCTGACGGATGTACTCCACTAAAGAGGTCTATGGCAGCTAATTCTCCATACTGATTTTCTCCCGGCTCCCCGGAAAGCATGAAAAAGGCAGCCCCCTCTCCCGGCTCCTGGTTTTTCCAGATACCCAAACGCTTAAAAATAGCTGCCGTAGCTGGTGTCAGTTCATCAACCGCACCAACCAACACATGTTTTGCTTCCTTCTCTGAGATTAATAAAGCAGCATCCAGAAAGGCACTTGCCAGAGAACATCCCCGGTGTACATAGGTACTATTATAACAGGGATTATCTGTTAACTCAGCAATTTGTGTTCCCAGACTATTAAAAGAGGATTCCATAAAAGGGGTTGGATCCAACAACTCTTCCTTATTTTCCAGCATGATATCCAGACATTTTTCAGTATTCGCCAGGCATCCCAATCCTGTCGCAGTCAGAATAGCATCCGGCTTTACATCCGGTTGTTGCTCTAAACACTCCATGGCTGCGGCAATCCCCATCCGGATAAACCGGCTACTATACGGTTTTACTGCCGGATGGGAGGTTGAGACATCCTCTGCCGGACTATCTTTTATAGAAAACCGGTCTGTTCCATCCGGATTTGTATCCAATTCATAGTTGGCTCCGATAGCAGTGATATAGATCTTTTCTTTGAATACAAACATAGCTTATTTCTCCACTTTTCTGAAAATTAGACTGGTATTATTCCCTCCGAAACCAAATGAATTGGATAATACTGTACGGACCGGTAATTTTTCTTTATATTCTGTAACCGGGATCAATCCTGTTCCGGCAACCGGTTCTTTAAAATTCAGATTGGGAAAATGGATCCCTTTTTCTATGGATAAGACACTCAATACGGCATCTACCCCTCCGGCAGCTCCTAAGGTATGTCCAATAAAAGGTTTGGTCGAACTGAAAGGGGGAATATTTGTTCCAAATAAATGACTGATGGCCCTGCTTTCAGAAGCATCCTTTTCAGGGATTCCTGTGCCATGTGCATGGATATAGTCGATCTCACCCGGTTGAATACCTGCTTTTTCCAGTGCCTGCTTCATGGCGAAGAACGCTCCGTTCGCTGTTTCAGGCGAAGCAGGGACGTGAAATACATCATTCGTGTTGGCATAGCCGGCTAATTCACAATAAGGTTTTTTAAATAATGTAGTTTCTGACTGAAGTACAACATATCCGGCTCCCTCTCCCGGATTTAAGCCAGCCCGTGAGTCATCAAACGGACGACATGGCTCATCATCCAGTATCCCCAAAGAAGCAAATCCATTCAGGATAAACTTCGATAAAGCATCCGTTCCTCCTGCTACGACCACATCCAGCAAACCCTGCCGGATCATCCGTACACCCATCAGGATCGCATTGGCAGAAGAGGAACAGCCGGTACTGATCGTCGTACGGAAATCCTTTATTCCTAAATAGGAAGCAATCCGCCCTGTACTTTCTCCCGGGTCATATCCCACAATATTTCTTAACCGGCCTTTCCGGTGATCCGATCTGAAAAGTGGATAAAAATGCTCTGTCAGATCCATTCCTCCGGTAGAAGTAGAAGAAATCAGGCCAATTCGCAGAGGATGCAGAGAAGCCAGGTCTCCATCCTGAAAAGCCTCTCTTGCAGCAACCATTCCCAGTAAGGCCGTACGGGAAATATGTTCACGGGAAGTAATTCCCAAATATTCCTTTAAAGCAGCATTATCCGCTTTCACTTCACATACGGGCTCTTCCCGGCGGGTAGGAAAAAGAGTGACCTTTCCCAATCCGTTTCTGCCACAACGGAAAGAATCCAGATGTTCTTCTGCATTCATCCCTATCCCGGACACCACTCCGATCCCTGATATAAACACTTTCATGTGGTTCAATTTGCCTGAATATAGTTTGTTACTGTTTTTACTGATTAGGATGTTACAGACATACCCCTTATTTATAAGTCACAAAAATAGTGGTTTTCATCCGCCTTTCAAATAAAGACAGCCGCTTTAATGGTGTAACATCCGGATTAAACTTTTCATCCGCCTGTTTCGTTACTAATAGAATTATTTATTTTTGCTTTCTGATTATAAATCACAAAAGCTTACTCAACATGACACAACAAATAGAATTTTCTCTCCCTTCCTATCCCTACGGCTTTCATTTAGTCACGGATGAAATCCTGAGACATCTGGGTCCACTGCCGGAAAACGGGATCCTACACCTGTTTATCAAACATACTTCGGCGGGACTGACGATCAATGAGAATGCGGATCCTACTGTTCTGGAAGATTTCGAGACTTTCTTTAAGGACTGGATACCGGAAAATTACCCTAAGTTTGAACATACGTATGAAGGCAAAGATGATATGCCTGCACATATCAAATCCTCTGTGGTCGGCCATTCGATAAGTATTCCGATCACAAACGGCAGATTAAACATGGGCACCTGGCAGGGGATCTATCTATGTGAGTTCCGTTATTCCGGCGGACGAAGAAAAATGGTAGCGACCATTCTCTCCTGATCAGGAGTTGTATATTTGCTCTAATACTTTTGCTGTACGCAAACTGCTGGCTCCCGTAGAAGGACAGCTTCCTACCCCGCGCAATTCATCCACTACTGTTTGAATAATCTGCCACTGGGAAAAAGTGGGTGCCGGAATGGGAAATTCTTCTATACCCAACGAGGTGGTCAGCCGGACCGGGGTATAAGTAAAAGAGCTGAAAGAGATCCGGCCCTGTGTTCCGGTTATTTCCACCTGGTCTTCCTCCTGTGATGGATCGCTTACATAACACCAGAGGCCTGTCCCTAACACTCCGGACTTAAAACGGCAAGTCATGGAAACCAGATCTTCCACCTCATAAAATCCTCCCCGGTTTGTTGTATATCCTTTGGCCGCTTCTATTTCACCTAACAGGAAATCAAGCACATCCAGGGTATGAGGAGCCATATCATAAAAATAGCCTCCCCCACTAATTTCCCTTTTGATTCTCCAGGTATATGCCGCAGGGTCTTTATCCGTTTTCAGCGGTGGCCGGATTAACCGGATATCCACAGACAGAACCTTACCGATCCTTCCTTCCTCCAGCAATTGACGGATCCTGAGAAAATAATCGTTACACCTCCGGGGAAAAGCCATAAATAGTTTGACACCTGTCTCCTCAGAAACCCGGACCATCTCCCGGCATTCCTCATAGTTCATCGCCATTGGTTTTTCCACATACACAGGTTTACCTGCCCGTAAGGCTTTCAATGTGTAAAGAAGATGAGTATCCGGAGGAGTGGCGACATAAATCGCATTCACCTCCGGGTCCCGGATCAACTGATCCGCATCCGTATAATATTTCGGAACACGATGTCTCCGTGCAAACTCCCGGACTTTCTCTTCATCTCTTCTCATCACAGCCACCAGACGGGAATGTTCTACCTGATAAAAAGCCGGTCCGCTTTTCCGTTCACACACATCTCCGCAACCGATAATCCCCCAATTTACTTCCGTCAGATTCTCCATAGTCATTTCTTTTCCTTCAAATATCGTCTCTTTTCCGGAACTATGAAAGATTTCTTTCTTATTTCCCCTCTCAAAAGCTTACATAAAAACTCAGAAAAATAAAAACCAGAAATTACCATTTGTAAAGAATATATCACTCCAGCAGGCATTCAAAACCATCCGGTATGAATTATCCCCACAGGGGATCCAGCAAAAGCCCGGGGATGAGCCAAAGGCGATTCCCCGGGTAGAAACCAACGGAAATCAACCCCCCAAGTGGGTTGCATCCTTTAAAGCAAAGACATGAAACCTTTCCAAGGTTACCGGATGATTATTCTTACCCAGGGACTCACTTCGCTCGGCCCTGGGCTGTTGCTGGATCCCCCCCTGGGGATATAAATTTACGATGAGAGACTTCTCTGATCTCAGGATAGAGTGTTTACAAAGCCTCGTTCGACTATAAGTTTCATTAATACTTATTATCCAGTACGAAATAAGAGAAGATTCCGGAATCACCGGATTGTGTGGAGTCGATCAACAGGCCGGCCCGAACGCCTTTGCCCCACTAAGGCAAGAAAATGCCATCCAACGCGGTCTGATCACCCGGGAAAGAAGACCATTCTTTCTGGTCAGTTGACCAGTAGAAGCGGAAAAACCTGGCGTTGATGGATTGAACTCTCAGATAGATCTCCGGAGCATTCACAGTTTGGGAGAAAAGTTCAGTCCTGTTCCCTTTTTCTATCTGATACAATTTCACTTTTCCTCCTTCCATACCGATTGTGAACAGGTTCTTACTGTTTCCATATACAACTAATCCTTTCAGGTTATTCCCTTCATTCGTTACGGCTGTTTCCATGGTATAATTCCCGGTCTGTACGTTGATCCCCCGGAAACAAAGCCCGGTTCCTTCCGAAGCAAAGGTCAGTTTTCCATTATTTTTAGTCAATACCGGACGGGGAAGGTTCATATCCCACAACCAAATCTTATCTTTCTCCGGAGTGGCAAAATTATCATAGAATTGAGTTTCCCGTTTTTGAACAGTATTCGCAAAAGGAACTTCAGCCTGCAAAGATGGAGTTCTGCCATATTTGAAATAGGGCCAGCCGGAAATATCATCCCAAAGTAATTCGTCCAATAAACCCTGTCTGCCGATAAATTCGAAATCATAGGTATGATAGGCATGGTACAAATAGAAATACCGGCCCTCCGGACTTTGTACGATCGTTCCGTGACCGGAGCATTTCCAGAGATCGCCCCCTTCGAGGATCGGATTTCCGGTATATTGTTCCCAGTCACCTCTCAAGCTTTTGGAACGGGCCACTTCGATCCGGTAATCACAACGATTATCACAGCATCCCCCCTACAGAGTAGAAATGATAATAATATCCGTTCCGTTTCAGTAAAACCTGTCCTTCATCGCCATTTCCCCGCCATCCCTTATCATGATCGGTCAGTGTGAAATGTTCTCCTACTAAAGTCAAACCATCGTCTGCCAATTCGGAAGCGAGTATCTCGATCGGACGGGACGGATCCAGTCCATACGCTTTCCAGGTGATATAAAGTTTTCCATCGTCATCTTTGAAAACGAAAGCGTCAATGGCTTCACTACCCCATTCGATCAGGGGGCCTTTATCCTCGAAACCTTTGGTAATATCTTTAGTAGTAGCAACCCCTATACAGGAAATATTGTCACTCTTCTTCCGTGCAGTATAATAGGCAAAGAATGTTCCGTTGTGATAGTATAATTCCGGAGCCCAGCAATCCCCTTTGATCCATGCAGGAGGATCATTAAAGATCGCTCCGATCCGTTCCCAGTTGACCAGATCCCGGGAATGATAGATAGGATAACCGGGAGCCAGGTCGGAAGTCGTACCGGCCGCATAATAGTCTTCTCCCACCCGGATCACGGTCGGATCCGGGAAATCATGGGGGATCACCGGATTTTTATATGTCTGAACAGGCGTCTGGGCAGCAATCGCCGCGGAAAAACAAAATAGCAGGCAGAATAATTTATACATATAGAGTTAGATTTAAGTAAATATTCATTCCATTCAGGACCTTCAGTCAATCCATAAACAAAACTACTTATCCTTTCCCATATAAATTTTCAAAAATCATTCAATAAATCTCACATATCATTCATCCTATTTGTTGATGATACGGGAAACCAATGGTTAGCATTTATTTTATTAGGTGGTTACAGATATTTTTCATACTTTACCCGTCTGTTAAAACGCAAATCAAAATATACACCTTAAATCATTATTATCATGGAATCCAGACGAGATTTTATAAAGAAATCCACCTTGGCAACAGCCGGTTTATATATTCTTCCTTCACATGTGATCAGTGGCCTCGGCCACAAAACGCCCAGCGACAAACTGAACATTGTTGGGATAGGGGTCGGAGGAAAAGGACATCCGAACTTAACCGGCATGAAATCAGAAAATATTATTGCTTTATGCGACATTGACTGGAAATATGCTGCCCGTTGTTTTAATGATTTTCCGGAAGCGAAACGTTACAAAGACTGGCGGAAAATGTTTGATGAATTAGGGAATGATATAGACGGGGTCATGATTTCCACAGCCGATCATACACATGCAACTATTGCAGCTTCAGCATTGGCCATGGATAAGCATATCTATTGCCAAAAACCGCTCACCCACTCTATATATGAGAGTCGTCTGCTCACCCGGTTGGCGGCAGCTCATCCCAAAGCAGCAACCCAAATGGGACACCAGGGAAGTTCAGGAGATGGTGCAAGACAGGTATGTGAATGGATCTGGAACGGGGAGATCGGAGAAATCAAAGAGGTACATGCCTGGACAGACAGACCGATCTGGCCGCAAGGCCTGGAACGCCCTACAGAAAAAGCGAAAGTGCCTTCCCATCTGGACTGGGATCTCTTCTTAGGACCGGCACCTTTCCGTCCGTACCATCCGATCTACACCCCCTGGAACTGGCGTGGATGGTGGAATTTTGGAACCGGAGCTTTCGGGGATATGGCCTGCCATGTACTGGATCCCATCTACCGGGCACTTCAACTGGGTTATCCAACCAAAGCGCAGGGACGTTCTTCCATGATCAACACGGAATGTGCCCCCCCAATCTGAAACGGTAAAATTTGTTTTTCCTGCAAGGGATAATTTACCCAAGGTCGCTCTCCCGGAAGTATCCATCTATTGGTATGACGGAGGATTATTGCCGCATCGACCGGACTTACTTCCGGATGGAACAGACCTGATGCGGGATGGATTAGGCGGTTGTCTGTTTGTGGGTAGTAAGGATACGATGCTTTGTGATTGTGGCGGATATAATCCACGGCTGTTATCAGGAAGAGTACCTTATGTTCCACAAACCCTGAGACGGATTCCGGATGCAACCGGGTTCCATGATGGTTTCCATGAACAGGACTGGATCCGGTCGTGCAAAGAATCACCGGAAAACCGGACACTACCATTTGGTGATTTTGCCTACGCCGGTCCTTTCAACGAAATGGTCTTATTAGGTGTACTGACCATCCGCCTACAGGCATTAAACAAAACCCTGCTATGGGATGGAGAAAATATGCAGTTCACCAACATTTCTCCAAACGAAGAACTGGCAATCGTTTCCAAAAATGATTTCAATATTATCGAAGGACATCCCTACATGGATATCAAGTATGACCGCTTCAATGCCCTGGAAGCCACCGCCGAATACATAAAACATACGTACCGGGAAGGCTGGGGCTTACCGGATATGCCTGCATAATTAATTATAAGACCTGGAGCGGAATCTTAAAAATATTCTCTTTTTCTTATCATAAAAACATAAATTATCCTTAACAAAAAGTTGGAATAGAAGTAAAAAAACTATTTTTACGAAGTGATTATAGAAGTCCTTTTTATAGAAATGAGATCATACCGCAGATATTTAACCCTTACCGCCGGATTTGTCTGGATATTGGCCGGGGTGAAGATCCTCCGTATCGGATTAAGTACATGGGATACCCATGAGCCTTTTCTGGAATTCCATATGCTGTATGCCGGAATAATCTTTATTCTTTTTTTCCTGATGTTCCAGCGGATCCTTTCAAAGAATATGCACCGCATCCTTCAAATAGAGAAAAGCGGAAACCCGCTTGCCTTTTTTGACCTGAAAGGATGGGTGATCATGTTTTTTTATGATCGGCCTGGGAATCACAGTACGCAACTACCAGTTGTTGCCCCCTTCGTTTATTGCCCCTTTTTATTCCGGACTCTCTTCTGCCCTGTTCCTGACCGGGATTTCCTATTTATTTAAAACCAGAACTGTTGAATAAATAAAATGATCCTGATCTGTAAGGGAAATTCGTTCTTCTTCTCCCTGAAAATAAATTTTTAGGTATTCACCTATTCACCTTAACATAAATAACTGATTATAAATCCATAACGGTGAATACCATGCAAAAAGTAGATATTCACCGGGTATTCACTAAGTATTCACCTTCTCAAAACCCTACGGAACATCTATAAACTTAGCAGGATAATCTTGGATTTCCCACTTTATTTGTTTAACTTTAGTGCAGACAGACTATTGCTACCCTCTACAGGGTAGCACGAATAAGTAGACACTTCCCACCTACAAAGGTACGGTGTTAACGATCCTACCCTGTAGAGGGTAACAATAGTTTCTCTGCGGAGAATGATCACGAACTGAGGACTTAAACCCAAATACATTATGATATGCCAGTTAAATACCGATTAACAAAGATAAACGACAACATTACCGGAAACACGGAGCCCCGTTTTTCCGTCACCCTGATCAGTAATGGAAATATAAACCTCGAACAGATTGCCCGGAAAATATCCCAGATGAGCAGTTTCACTTCGGGAGATATCATTGGAACAGTAGAAGGGTTGCTGCATGTGATGGCAGAAGAGATGAAAGCCGGTAACACGGTTAGTATTACCGGCTTAGGGACATTTTACCCTACCGGAGAATTGACCCGGGAGGTGAATGACCCCGGAAAAGTCCGTTCCGAAAGTGTCCGGTTGAAAAGTATCGCTTTCAGACCCTCTCCGGGATTACGAAAAAGAATGAGCAATATCGAGTTTGTTAAAACAAACCGGTAACTGTTTTTAACGACCTGCTAAATCTTATATCTTATGAATACCTATGTAGTTACCAGATTGACAGCCAATGGAAAGCTGCCTAAGAAAGCTGAATTATCTCTTCTGCTGGAAGAGATCCGTTCCGGGAAATACCGGGAAATAGTGGAGAAAAGCCGGAAAGAACGGCTGTATGGATTCCGGGAAAGATCGGAGAAATGGCTTCTCCGGTTACCGCAGATTTGTTACTCCTCTGTTCTTTCCCCCGGAAAAGAAGGACTTTCCTCAGTCGAATACACCGGGATAATCTGTCTGGAGGCCGGACAATTGTCAGGGAGGGAGGAAGCGGTCCGGATCCGCAACAAAGCGGCTGCCTCCGAATATACATTAGCGGCTTTCCTATCTCCGGATGAAACAGCCGTTTGCATTCTTTGTCTTTTCCGGTTAATGGATGGTACACTTCCTGAAGAGCTGAAAATGGCCATGTGGTTTCATTCGCATGCGTATCAGCAGGCACTCGGGTATTACACGGATTACCTGGAATGCTATATTCATCCGGTTCGTCCGAATCTGCAACAAATTCACCGGATGGGTTATGATCCTCATCTCTGCTATCAACCTGATCCCCTGATTTTCCGGATGGCACAACCCTATAAACTCTATGGGACAGAAGACCTCTCCCTACCTAAAAAGGGAAAGGATCCTTTGTCAGCGCTGATGCCGGGAAAAAGGCGGAGCCGGATCGTCTCTTTTCTGTTTGAGACCTCTTTACGGGATACGTTCGAAAAAACCGGAGGATATGACAAAGAGGATCCGAAAGAATTCTGGGTGCGATTGGCAGAAAACTGTTTGCAATCAGGAGTGCCGGAAGAGGAAATGATCAAATATACAGTGATTCACCTGTCTTGTGTGGGAGAGGAAACCGAACTCCGGCTAACCGTACGGAATGTATATGAAAAGGAAAAGCTATTCGGACAAAAGCCCTGCATATCCAAAGAGATGTTACAACATATCCGCTTACGGGAATTTATGGAAAGACGGTATATGTTGCGGTTTAATGTCCTGAAAAACGGGGTGGAATACAATCTGCTCCGGTCTGTTTATTACAATTTCCGCCCTGTTGGGGAGCGGGAAATGAATGGGATCTGCTTAGATGCACAGGATGAAGGCCTGTTTATCTGGGACCGGGATGTCCGGAGATATCTTTCTTCCAACCGGGTTCCGTTGTATAACCCTCTGGAAGAATATGTTAACACTCTCCCGGAATGGGATGGTAAAGATCATATCCGCGCTTTTGCCTCCCGGATTCGCACAAGCCGGCAGGGCTGGGAAAACCAGTTTTATAAATGGTTTGTATATATGGTTGCGCAATGGATTTTTAACGATGAACTTCATGCAAACAGTACGGCGCTGGTATTAATCGGGCCACAGGGATACCGGAAATCAACTTTCTGCAAACTATTGTTACCACCTGAACTTCGGGATTATTACAAAGAACATTTGGATCTGGGAAAAAAGAAAGAGGCAGAGGAAGCGATCACCCGGTTCGCACTGATCAATTTAGATGAATTTGATTCGTTAAGTCACACCAATCACAACTATTTGAAGCACCTGATGCAGAAATCCGAACTCAATGCCCGTCCCTCCTTTGAAACACAGACCATCCGCAAAAAGAGGTATGCCTCCTTTGTGGCTACCTGCAACCGTTATGACCTATTGGATGATCCTACCGGAAGCAGACGATATATTTGTCTGGAATTGACAGATCATTTCGATATGGATACCCCGATTAATTATCCCCAACTATACGCACAGGCAAAAGCTGCCATCCATAAAAATGAACAGTATTGGTTTACTGCGGAAGAAGAGAAGCAGATCACACAGACCAATGCGCCTTTCAATCAGCTAACCGTGGAAGGTGAGCTTTTCCGGATTTATTTCCGGGCGGCAGATGAACAGGAAGTTGGAGAATGGCTTACGGCAACTGAGATCCTGCTCTTATTAAAATCTAAAAGCAAGGTCAATTTATCTATCAGTAAAAAAAGCATCAATCGATTTGGAGTTGATCTCAAAAATCTGGAGATTCCTAAAAAACATATTAAAAAGGGAAATGTATATCATGTCATCCGATTATAGGTGTTCACCCAGGTGAATACCCGGTGAATACCTATAAAGTAAGGGTATTCACCGTTACTATCTGTTTTACAGAAAATTACAAAAAGGTGAATAGGTGAATACCTAAAATATTTTTCCATGGGAAGAACCAGGTTAAGAAATTTTGTCCTATTTGTAATAGAGTGTCCCAGGATAAATTTAGAAAGAAAAATATTCTTTTTTATAGATTTGACTTGAAACAATTCCTTAAAAAAAAATTGGAAATATAAAAAAACATCTACCTTTGTACAGATTTTGGTGCCATACTTTCACATTCGGGAAGTATGCTGAAAAGGGAATCAGGTGCAAATCCTGAACAGACCCGCTGCTGTAAGCTCCGTCAATCACTTCAAACACACTTCATGCCACTGGTTAAACACTGGGAAGGCCGTTTAGAAGGAGGAGTAAGTCAGAAGACCTGCCAGATTCATATCGTTAAAAGCTTTCTGGGACTAGAGCTTGAGACAAACCGACAAAGGAGGATCCTATAGATATGTCCTTCCTGCCTGTTTATCCCAATTCTGACATAGAAATAACTAACCCGTAAGGTTGGAAATTCTATCGTGTGGATTTATATATACCTATAGGGAGCCACATGCCGTAAGAAAGCTGATTAAAAAATAAAAGTTAAAACAGCTTTGCGTATGTCTCTGCCCGGAAAATATAGGTTGCTTCTTTTATATCTCCTTCCTGCCGTCTGTTTTGCCCAAAGCAAATTAGACAGTATTCAGCAGATTCATGAAGTAGTGATCATTGCGGACCGTTACCAGGAGGTGATCCCTTCCCAACGGCTGGCAGGTGAAAAACTCGAAGCGCTCAGCAGCTACTCCGTAGCCGATGCGATTCGTTATTTCTCAGGAGTACAGATCAAAGACTATGGAGGAGTGGGCGGACTGAAAACAGTAGATATCCGCAGCATGGGGACCCATCATATGGGTGTATTTTATGACGGTATTCAATTGGGAAACGCACAAAACGGGCAGATTGACCTGGGTAAATTCTCTCTGGATAACATCGAAGAAATTGCGCTCTACAACGGACAGAAAAGTGATATTTTCCAACCGGCCAAAGATTTCGGATCTGCAGGCACTATCTATCTCCGTACCCGCCGCCCCCGCTTCACCGGAACGAAGGAGACCAATCTAACCGCCACTTTCCGGACCGGCTCTTTCGGACTGGCAAATCCATCCGTACTATGGGAACAAAAAGTAAGCGAAACAGTCAGTTCTTCTGTCAGTGCGGAATACATCTACGCTACCGGCAAATATAAATTCCGCTATCATAAAGTACTGGCTGACGGAACCACTGCCTGGGACACCACAGCCGTACGGCAGAATGGAGACATTCAATCCTTCCGGCTGGAAGGTGGCCTGAATGGGTTCATCGAAGGAGGGAAATGGAATATCAAAGCCTATTATTACAACTCCGAAAAAGGAATACCCGGTGCGATTGTGAATAATGTGTGGAAACGATCCCAGCGCCAATGGGATCAGAACTTTTTCGTACAGGGAAGCTTCCGGAAAGAAATCACTCCCCGTTACGATTTCATGCTAAACATGAAATACGCGAACGACTATATGCATTATCTGAATCCGGATACAACGCTCATGTATATAGACAACACTTTTCGTCAACAGGAAGTCTATACTTCGATAGCTAATAAGTTTTCCATTTTGTCAGGCCTGACAAAATGGGTGGTCAGCCTCTCGGCTGACCACCAGTGGAACATACTGGATGCTTCCCTGCAGGACTTCGTTTTCCCCAAACGAAACACACTACTTATTTCCTTAGCTACTGCCTTTGAATGAAACCGTTTCAAAGCACAGGCCAGTTTGCTGGGGACTTTCCTGTTTGAAGATGTGACCCGTATACAACATGCTGACCCGGATCCGCTCCCGGAAACACCAACCGGGAAACCGGATAACCGTCAGGAGTTCACTCCTGCCGTCTTCCTCTCCTACCAGCCTTTTCCGGAACACGACCTGAGTATCCGTGCCTTTTACAAACGCATCTTCCGGATGCCCACCTTCAACGGCCTTTATTATACGGACATAGGAAATATATCCCTGCGTCCCGAATATACCAATCAATATAATGTAGGTCTATACTACACAAAAACATATATGTCGGGCGCACTAAAGAACCTGACTGTACAGGCAGATGCCTACTACAATGAAGTGACCGATAAGATCATCGCCGTCCCGAAAGGTAACGGACAGTACCGCTGGATGATGATGAATATCGGCAACGTAGAGATCCGGGGAATAGATATAGCAGCCCAGGCCGGCTGGCAATTACCCTGGCAGACCGGAATAAATACCAGCCTCAACTATACCTACCAGAAAGCACAGGACTTCAGTGATCCGGCAGATAATGATCCACGCGCCGGAACCTGGGGCGGACAGATCTCCTATATCCCCTGGCACAGTGGATCCGCCATTGTGAACCTCTATCGTAAAAGCTGGGAACTAAACTACAGCTTTATCTATGTAGGAGAACGGTATCATAATTCCGCTAATATCCGGGAAAACCACGAAGAACCCTGGTATACACAGGATCTGACATTGATAAAAACGTTCAGCCACCGTCATATAAAATACAAACTCTCGGCCGAGGTAAACAACCTGTTTAATCAGCAATATGATGTCATATTAAATTACCCCATGCCGGGACGGAATTATAAAGTAATTGTAAAACTGGAAATATGAAAATACGTACTTACCTATTATTACTGTTAGGAGGCACTCTACTCATGACCGGATGCCGGAAAGAAGATGAAATTTTCGAACCGGATGAAATTATTGTACCCGGTGATCCGGACGGACCGGATGATCCCGGACAAACAAAGATCCTTGGATTTTATTTGCTAAATGAAGGAAATATGGGCAGTAATAAATCTACCCTCGACTATTTCGATTACGAAAGCAGTACCTATCATCGCAATATTTTTGCGGATGCCAACCCTTCCGTTCCTAAAGAGCTGGGAGATGTAGGGAATGACCTGAAAATATATGGTAGTAAATTATATGCAGTCATTAACTGTTCCAACAAAATAGAGGTGATGGATGCCCGGACAGTAGCACGGTTAGGACAGATTGATATTCCCAATTGCCGGTATATCAAGTTCCATGAAGGATATGCCTACGTTACCTCCTACGCAGGTCCGGTTCAGCTCAATCCAACCTATGAACAGTTGGGATACGTAGCTAAAGTCGATACCACGACTTTCGAAGTAGTAGCCACCTGCTTAGTCGGTTTCCAGCCGGATGAACTGGAGATTGTAGAAAACACATTATATGTGGCTAATTCCGGCGGTTACATGTTCCCTAATTACGAAAACACCGTATCCGTCATTGACCTGAACAGCTTTACTGAAACAGGCAGGATCGAGGTAGATATTAATCTGCACCGTCTCCGGGCCGATAACCACGGCAATCTTTGGGTTAGCTCCCGTGGGGATTATGACAGGAATTCCTCCTGTCTCTACTGGATAGAAACGGCTACCGGAACAGTTAACGGCCCGTTGGATATAGCCGTGTCAAACTTCTGCATAGACGGGGACTCTCTCTATTTATACAGTGCAGGGTGGAATAATCATAGATGGACTACGAGATCACTTACGGGATTGTAAACGTACATACAAAGGAAGTGATAACACGAAATTTCATTACGGATGGAACAGAAGCAGGAATCCGGATCCCTTACGGTATTCTGGTCCATCCGTATACGAAGGATATCTATCTCACAGACGCCGGAAATTATGTAACCCCAGGCGTTTTATACTGCTTTGATAAAAAGGGTACCAAAAAATGGAACGTAACCACAGGAGATATTCCGGCCCATTTCGTATTCCTGACAGAAGAAACCCAATAAAATAAAGAATAAGTATATGATAAAAAGATTTTTACCTCTTATGATGTTGCTGGCATTCTCTTACCAGCACTCCATCCAGGCACAATACATCTCAAAGGTGCATAAGTTTGTGCCTGCACCGGGACAATTTGTAAATGATATCCCGACCTATGAATCAGGAGACAGCGAAAAAGACATGGCGAAGAAAGCAGAAGCACTCATCGCCAACAATAAACGTGGATTAGTCTCTCTGGGAGCCTATGGTGGATACATCATATTCAGTTTTGACCAGCCGGTAGAAAACAAAGAAGGATATTATGATTTCCGTATCCTGGGTAATGCATTTAATTCAACGAATGCGAATTCACCCGGGGAAGGAGGAAGCAGTGAACCTGGCATTGTGATGGTAGCCTATGACAGCACAGGAAACGGAGAACCGGATGATGGAAAATGGTACGAACTGGCCGGAAGCGAACATGATAAATCCGGCACCACCAAAGGGTACGAGATCACCTATTACAAACCCGATGAAAACAAAGAAAAAACACCGGACCCTTCGGAGAAATACCTGAATGATATGACCTATATCCGCTGGACAGATAATCAGGGCGGACAAGGATATGTTGCACGTAATACGTTTCATAACCAGCCCTATTATCCTCAATGGATAGCAGAGGAAACCCTGACTTTCAAAGGTACACGGCTGGCTAATAATGGAGTAGACGAAAGTGGAACAGGAAGATATTACGTCTTATATGCTTACCATTGGGGATATGCAGATAACGTACTGAACACGGACGACCGTTCCTGTTTTGATATCAGTTGGGCCATAGATGCAAACGGCGACAAAGTAAATTTAGAGAAAATAAACTTAGTAAAAGTATATACCGGAGTAAACCAGTATTGCGGCTGGATCGGGGAAACTTCCACCGAAATCATGGGAGCGGAAAACCTGCATGCCTTAAACAGGAAAATAGAAGTTCCTTCCTTCACAACAGGAGTATCCCTCGACCGGCAAACAGCCCGGCTCGACGCTGATAAAGGAGAAACCCTTATCCTTACACCCACCGTATATCCCGCTAATGCGAGTGAAAAATCGGTTAGCTGGGCAAGTAGTAACAAGACGGTAGCAACCGTAGACAACCAGGGAAAAATCACCGCCATAGCTGCCGGAAACACCACCATTACAGTCGTAACGAATGACGGTTATTACCTGACAACCTGTCAGGTTCAGGTAAGCGGAAGCACAAGTGGATCTTCTGACGGACAGGTAACCGGCGTACTGCTTGACCCGGAAACCATGACCCTGTCTTCCGGAGAAGTCGCTGCACTAACAGCAACCATACTACCAGCCGATGCTGAAGACAAATCTGTCCGGTGGACCTCTTCCGCTCCGGAAATAGCAGAAGTGACGGTGAGTGGAAATATTTTTGCCTATACACCCGGTCAAACCACCATTACGGTAACTACCGTTGATGGAAACCATACAGCCACCTGCCTGGTCACCGTAACCGAACCGGGAGCAACTGCGGATGAACAAATAGAGACCACACAGCCCACCCTGTATTACAAAGATCAGACGCTATGGGTTTCAGGACTGGAAGGCTATGACTGTGCAGTCATTCATATAAACGGGCAAATCGTATCCACCTTCCGGATCCAATCCTCTGCCTACAGCCACAGTCTTCCTTTGCCATCGGGAATTTATATCCTCTCGGCACAGAAACAAACAGAAAGAAAAACTTTTAAATGGAGAATTCCATAAATAATCCAATTATCAATTAAACAGTATGAAAATGAAAAACATTACTTGTCTTTTCGTTGCACTCTGTATGAGCGCCGGGCTATCCGCCCAACAGGAAGTAGTGAAAGTGCAGGGACACCCGCACCCGGTATTAACCCAACTAAAAGCAGAAGGAAAGTATCAGGAACCCATCCGGACACGTGCTTCACTGGGAGAGATCGATCCCGAGGAAATTACCTGCTGGATAGGAAATCCTTCTTCTTCGCTGCCAATAGACACAGCCTATCTGATGGTCAAATGGACAGATGGCAAAAGAGACAGGGACAGTCTGTTAGTATGGGGATACCGGTGGAACACAGTGAACAGCTATGAAACACCTGTCACAGTACACACCATCGACATGATCCGTGCAGTTGCAAATGCAGACCCACGATTCAGTGTACTACTTCAGTACACCGGAGCAACCGGTTACTCCGTAGGTGGGTTTGGATATAACTACGAAGGGTGCAGCCGTGTTCCGTTAGCCTTTGATTACAACGGAGCCTCTACCTCTTCAGTTGTCGGGTTTAGCTACACAGGTTCACCCAATACCTCTGTGGGTCAGGTGGCCATTCCTCCCTCCCCGCAAAGACAGGCAGAACTGGCTATCAGTGCGGCTAACGGAACAGAAGGATCAACCGGAACAGGGGTTGCAGATCATCCCTTTAACATCTTCTATGGATACCCGGCCTATGATTATGACTGGTGGGTATTGCAGACTCCGGAGAATAAAGACCAGGAATGGCTGGCCGGATGGAACACCAATGGATACTGGTCTTACTTCACGGGCACTGATAAACAGGTCCCAACTAATTATGCAGAAGAAAGTATCTCATTTGAAACAGTAACCAACCAAAGCACACACGGATTTGTCTTTGCGTTGGATTTCAACTGGAATGTAGATATGAGTGGAAGGATCACCTATGTAACATGTCCTTGTAGTGTCGATGAGGAAACTACCGCAACTATGATTATGAAAGAAACCGATCCTTCCCTGGTATCTTACAAAGATAACACCTTATATCTTTCAGGGTTAGAAGGGTATGATTGTACCGTAGTGAATATGAATGGACAGGCAGTCGCCTCTTTCCGGGTGAACTCTCCGGAATCCACCCGGCTTCTTCCCCTCCCTTCCGGAGTATATATTCTCTCTGCTCAGAATCAGACAGAAAGAAAAACTTATAAATGGAGAAACTAATCAGTAACACATGTCTTATTCATTTGAAACAGCAATAAACCACGGAAGGACATCTACATAAAATGTCTCTGTTCCAATTAAAATAGTTTTTATCAGGGAAAGAGATATTTCTTTTTCCCTGATAAAATAAACCAGACAAAATAAAAACACCACGGACACCATATGCATTACCGATCATCATTTTGTATAAAAAAGAAATACAGTATTCTAATTCTTTTATTCATTTGTCTCCATGCAAATGCGAAGATACACTATGTCAAAACAGAGTATGGAGGAAAAGATAAAAACCATAGTGAATATGAGCATTGTTTATATAAAATATTTACTACAGATTTTCAGGATGGCGATACCATCATGTTCGATGAAGATGTTCAAACAATCATCATCGAGCAAAATCTGGAAAGATATGAAAAAGAAAACATTACAATTTCAGGAAATGGAGTGACTATCCGGTCAGTAAATGCTGCTTATTCTTTTCAGTTCGACTCCAGTCCCTATTCACCTGATTCCCTTATTTTAGAAAATATCCATTTTGTAAATGTGAGTATAAAATCAAATGGTGAGATTCCTTATATATCTATCAAAAATTGTTCTTTTTCAGCGGAAACATCCCATGTGACATTAGACTGCATAGGAGCGAAGACCAACCGGGCAGCAAATGGCTCCCTGCATAGGTTTACCGGTTGTTCATTTACCGGGAAAAATGGCTATACGGTAAGCATAAAAGAAAAAATTGCCAGTGAATCAACCATGGGTCTATCTCTGCAATTTATATCCTGTACTTTTGCAAATGAAGAAGTGGTCAACCGGTTTATTTATCCGGTCAATTCCATAGCCAACCACCAAAAAGAGTGTATCTTTACCAATTGCGTCCTGATGAATCCTCTTTCATCAGAGGCCAATCCCTGTATCGAAACCTACCAAATCACTTCCAATGGGTATAATGTAATGCAGGGAAGTGCTAAAACAACAGAAGAAATAAGATGGAAGGGTACAGATAGGATCCAGACCGGAGATATTCAGCCATTGACGCTGGAAGAGGATATTTATAAAGTAACCTATGCCGGAGGAAGTGGTGCTGCTTACCGGAACCTACCTGCTTATCCGGAAAGTTATCCGGAACTTGCCGGCATCAGTTTCCCGGAAAAAGATCTTTCCGGAACTAAAATAGACTATACACGGAATACCCATAGCGGAGCCTGGCAATCCGTATACCTGGCTCCGGGAGAAGAAGAAACCGAGGACGACCAGACCATAACAGACATCGTACTTAACCTATCCGGAGAAAATCCCTTATACACAGACACCACTTACACCCTATCAGCCAGAGTCTATCCAAACGGAACAACCAAAGAGTTGCAATGGAGCAGCACTTCTGAGGAAGTGGAACTCCATCCGGTCACTACTACATCAGCTACTCTTTTTATCTCCGGTTTCACCCAGGATACCACCGTCACGCTAACTGTTTCTGTGGAAGAATATTCCAAAGACTACACCTTTCAGGTTAAACCCTACATACATGTAGAAAAAGTCGTGATGAGTAGCGATACCCTACGGACTGTGTATAACTATCCCGTCTCCCTTTCCGCAACTGTTTATCCTGCAACTGCCAACAATCCGGCACTGACATGGAAGTTAAGTAAAGAAGAATCAGCCACGCTTACCAAACTGGAAGAGAACAAATATGAAATCATGGGAAGTGCGCCGGATACGGTCAAAGTCCTTGTCACTGCAGAGGACAGAGGGGTGACCGGAGAATGTGTCGTCATCTTTACAGACGGAGAGTATACGCATGGCGTATTTCTGTTGAATGAAGACCAGTATGGTACCTATGCCGGATCCATCAACTATCTGGACGAAGAAGGCCAATGGCATTACCGTTTATTTCAGAAAATGAATGATAACCAGACATTAGGAATGACAACTCAGTTCGGCACCATTTACGGAGGAAAACTCTATGTGGTGCCCAAACAGGGAAATACGGATATTATCGATGCCGTGACGATGAAATCAACCGGTAAATATAGTTATTCCGCTTATAGCGGAGATGGACGGAGTTTCGTGGGCGTAGATGAAAATACGGGCTATATAGCTACCTCAGCCGGAATATATAAAGTGGCTTTAGGAGGAGACACCTCCGGTTCGTACACCGAAATAAAAAATACAGGAAGCAGCGGAGACGTATATGCCAGCCAGGTAGGAACCATGCGCCGGGTAGGCAACCGGGTATTCGCAGTGCAGCAGGATGCCGGCTTAGTCGTTATCAATGCCCTGACACATAAAATAGAAACGACCCTAACCGGATATAATTATGCCACCCTGACCCAATCCAAAGACGGGTATCTGTGGACAGGAACCTCCCTGACTGAAACCGGGGAGGAAGATGACGAAGAATTCGATGAAAACCAGACCGGGAACAATATCATGGTCCGCATAAACCCCTGGACCTTAGAAACAGAAGAGATCACCCTACCCACAGGGATCAATGGTCCGCCTGCCGCCTGGGGAGCCTGGCGGTTTGATCCGGTCTGGGCCAGTACAAAGAAAAATGAATTGTACTGGAAAGATGGCTCCACAAAGATTATCCGCTATGACATTGACAAACGGGAAGCAGCCGTCATTTTTGACCTGTCGGGACATGCCTCTCCCGTAGATAGTCCCTGGATCATCTATGGAACCGGTTTCGGTATCCATCCGGAAACCGGAGAACTGTACGTGATTGCAGGGACATACAGTATTACAGGAAGTACCAACGACCGGGTGAACTGGAAAATGATCCAGGTTGACCCGGAACAGGTGAATACGGAAAACCCACACGACGAAACCCTGTGGACCCATCATGAGCTGGAAGAAAAGCACTACTGGTTCCCGGCTATGCCTATCTTCCCGGACAAATATGCTCCGGAATTTACCGGGAAACTGAATTCCATCCTGACCCTGTCCGGTGACACAGCGATCTATCTGGGAGATAAAGTGACAGACCGGGACAATATGGATGCAGCTATTGTAAAAAGTGTAATAGCCGGAGATTGGGATCACCTGCTGGATATATCCATCAACCGGGATACACTCTATATCTCTCCGATTGTGGCAGTCAACTCAGCAGAAACCTATTTCACCTTAAAAGCCAACTCCAACGGCCAGATCATCACCACCAACATTCAGGTGAAAGTAAGTGCGACTAATGTCATAGAAAATCCTTTCCGGATCAACCGGGATACAGTAAGAATAGCAGTCGGACAAATCGCGGAACTTTCTCTTACGGCACCGGAAGCGTATCCAAACGCGACCTGGCGATCATCCAACATAAAATATGCCATGGTAGATGGAGGTGCAGTGATCGGAATAGCCAAAGGTACGGCACAAATCATTGCAGAAGAAAAAAGCCGGAACAAAGCGGACACTTGTATTGTAATTGTGGGCGACAGTTCGGAAGAGATTGCGCTGAACACCTCTCAGTTCTTTATGAATGCGAGGGAAACATTTGAGATCAAAATAGAAAAGCTGGCTGCCGGCCTGGATAAAAACGCTGCTGTCTGGACCACTTCAGATGCTTCCGTCGCGGATGTCACAGCCGCCGGAAAAGTCATGGCTATCGCTCCCGGCTCTGCCATCATCACAGCGACCCTCGGAAGCTACTTAGCTACCTGTACGATCACTGTCCGGGATGTAAGTGTCGAAGCAGGCACAGGAGAAGTAGGCGACCATATGGCTAAAATTACCTTCCCAAAAATTGCCTCCGCCTCCTATTATCTGTTGCATGTATACCAAAAAACCTCTGCCGGTTCCCAATTGGTGGTGACATTAGAGGTGGACCCGGACAAGATGGTAGACGAAACCTACAGTTTGCGTTCTTCCTCCAATCAGGTATCGGTGACATTGTCCTCCCTGAATTCCGGAACACAATATGAAGTGCAGGTACAGGCCATGCGGAAATCCGCAGACAAAGTCGAAGTGATCAGCAATCTCACGACGACTTTCCGGACAACCGGACTACCCACGGCCACAGCCGACGACCAGCTAACCCCTACTCCACCAGCAGTGATCTACCACAACGGAATCCTGCAGCTCTATCATCTGGAAGGATATACCTGCCAATTGATCTCGATCCACGGGCAGATCTTAGAACAGTTCCGTTGCACGGGCATGGAAGAAAGCCGGCACCTGCATCTCGCATCCGGAGTTTATATCCTGAATGCCTACACCCCAAATGACAGGCAGGCTTTTAAATTCAGGGTCCCTTAATGAATTTTACACAAATGCATATAAACTTTTCAGCTCCCCGCCGCCGTGATGGTTCCGGGGAGCTTTTTTCATGTATAATCCACAGCAGCATGTAAGCGTTTCCGGAGGCGGTAGCTGCAAAGGAAAAAGATAAGTGAAGGAGACTATAAAAGAACTGAACTATAAATTTTAATTTACCATCTAAAAATCTCTACCTGTACTCGCTGGGATTAACCCCGAAATGTTTTTTGAAGCTCCGGGAAAAATGGGATAACGTACTGAAACCTGTCATATCAGCGATCTCTGAAATGTTATATTTTCCTGCTGCAATCAGTTCTGCTGCCCGGTTCAGTTTATATGTTTTAAAAAAGACGCTGGGGTTTTCGCCGGTCAGGCCTTTTACTTTATAATAGAACTTCGTCCGGGAGATTTTCATCAGTCCGGTCATACGGGCAATATCCAGTTCCGGGTTGGAAAGTTCGCTTTCCATCAAGCCATAGAGTTCAGTCATAAAGGCATTATCCTGGGGAGAGAGCATATTCTCTTCGATCTTATCCGTCTGGGTGGCCTTCCCTAATAAACTCTGTACCTTTTCCCTGTTCTCCAGTTGTGAATGGATAAGTGCCAGCAAATAGGAAGGGTCAAAGGGTTTGGTTACATACGCATCTGCACCACAATTCAATCCTTCCACCTGATTCTTTACGGTTGCCTTAGCCGTCACTAAGATAACCGGAATGTGGCAAAGCTGTAAATCATCCTTGATCTCCCGGCAAAGCTGGTAACCATTCTTACCGGGCATCACCACATCACTCAATACCAGGTCGGGCAACTCTTCGTGCATAGCTTTCAGGGCACTATCCGCATCAAAACGGTTGATAATCCGGTAATAGGGAGACAGCAGAGTCTTCAGATAATAAGACACCTCGGTATCATCCTCAGCAACCAATACTGTTTTCTTCTTATCGGGCCCTTCCTTCGTTCCGGTTTCCTCCACAGGCTCCTCTCCCGGCAGCGGAAAGGCTTCCGGCTGGTTGTTTGGTTCTGTTCTTCGTTCATCCTCCCCATAAGCAATATCATTGACCGGAAGGATAAATGTAAATAAAGCACCCTGTCCATCTTCTGGTGTAACGGCCCTGATATATCCGTGATGCAGTTCCACCAGGCTCCGTGCGTAATAAAGGCCAATGCCTGTACCCCAGTTATATTTGCCTCCGGTCTGATTTTCCACCTGGTAATAACGTTCAAATATCTTTTCCAGTTGATCTTCCGCAATAGGCTGGCCCGTGTTAGCGACAGACACTTTTACATATTGGGTATCCCTGTCTTTCTCTTTCAGTCCGAAACACTGTACTGCCTCTTCACGGGTGACCACATCAAAAGAGAGCGTAATTTTACCCCCTTCCGGTGTAAACTTCAGGGCATTCGACAGTAAATTACCCACTATTTTTTCCACTTTGTCTTCATCCAGCCACAGTAAAAAAGTATCTTCCAGACCGAACGTATGCAGATGAATCCCTTTATCTTTCGCATTGACACGGAACACCTCCACCTGCCGGTGCAGGCTGGCAACCATATCCGCACGGGTGACTTTTAACTTCAGGGTATCGTTTTCCAGCTTGTTGAAATCCATTAGCTGGTTCACCAGTTTCAGCATACGGTTTACACTGCGTTGTACAATGTAGAGAAGTTTTTTATCCTCCCCCTCTATATGCGGATTATTGCAGAGTTGTGCTACCGGGCCTGTAATCATGGTAAGGGGCGTACGAAATTCGTGAGAGACGTTAGCAAAAAAACTCATATTCATCCGGTTCACCCGTTGTTCCTGTTCTTTTTCTAATGTAGCCTGCCGGGCCGCTTCCTTTTCAGCCCGGATACGCAATAGTCCACGTAAAAAGAGATACAACAGACCTCCGGCCAGCAGCAAATACATACAGATTGCCCACCAGGTACGCCAGGGGGCAGGACTGACCATGACCACAATAGAGTTCCCCGCCTCCACCATACTGTTACTACTGTTCGTAATTTTCACATGAAAAGTATATTTCCCCGCAGGCAGGTTCGCATAATAAGCCTCCCGGTTATTACGGGCATCCACCCAGTACTTATCAAACCCTTCCATTTTATAGTGATAATGTACCCGTTCATATTCACAGTAATCCAGTGCTGCAAACGAAATACTGAAACTATTCTGGTCATGCTTCAGGCGGATTTCCGGATGATAGGACAAATGCCTGTCAATCGTTCCGGATTCCTGCGGACGTATAACGTGGTTATGTATCTTCAGATCTTCAAACAACAAAGGAATACTCCGCTTCACCGGTGCATCTACCGGATTAAAGAAAGTCAACCCATGTGTACCACCAAACACTAAGCTACCATCCGGCATGCGGCACGAGGCACGATCGTAAAACTGGTTTCCGCCGATACCATCTGCGGTATAATAATTGGTAAACATCTCCGTAGTATAGTCATATTTACTAAGCCCATACTGGGTAGTGATCCACAAATTCCCCTGTGCGTCCTCCTCTATGCCCGATATATCCGGACAAGCTGTGCCGGGAACCGGTTCTATCCTGCCGGCAGAAGGATGGTAACGCATCAGCCCATTGCTAAGTGTACCCATCCATATACTCCCCCGGCTATCCTTATACAGGGCAGTCGGGATCAGTACCGAACGGCGGATACAAGCCTGCATATCCTCCTCTGGAATATGTATCTCCTCCACCCTTCCGCTTTCCGCATCAATTATTTTCAAAGGCTGGTTAAAAGCAGCTACCATCAGCTTATTACCCAACGGCAGCAAACCCGGGACAAAAGTAAACCCCTCAAAAGTCCTGATGGGCCGGAATTCCTTCTCGCCGTTCCGCAGCGCATACACAAACACGGTAGCCGTACCAATCCAAATCGTCTTGTCAGCTCCCTGCGTAATAGACATAGGCAAATAAACAGAATACCTCTCCTCTACATCCAACTGCCCATTCCGGTACCTACACTTCAGGACCACATTATTAGTAGCCGTCATCCACACTGCATTACTATCATCCACAAAAAGCTGGTTCACATAAAAAGCCTTCTGGCTGTTTTGCATAATCAACTTCTCCATATCAATAGCAATAATTTCCTGGCTTTCCATATCATATACATACACGCCGTCCATTAAAGTGGAGATCCACAACTTCCGGTCTGCACCGGCCGCAACCGACATGACCGACTTGTTCTCCATACTTAGGCGCAGGTAATTATTATTGTTAAACCGCTCTTTGTAATGGTAACGTACCGTATACCCCTGGTCCACTGAGCCAATCCACAGATTCTTCTGCGAATCGGTAAACATCCTGCTTATCTTAAAACCGGGCACTTCGAAAGGAAAACCATTCTCACTTTGATGGATGACCACATTTTCTATATAATTATAGTAAAACATTCCATCTTTAGAGGTATTCAGTAACAAACTATTATTCGCGTAGGGATGAATATAATCTATATCGGCATGCGCCAGAACCGGATGGTTCCTTATCACTCCGGGTGTCTCTTTAAAACTACGGGTACGGGTATCAAAAAGAGAGAGGGTATGATTCCCCGTCAGCCATAAATCCGTATGGTGCAGATAAGAACAGTAAGGATACCCCTCTACCGGGATAGAATCTTTTAATTGCAGGGTAGAAGGATTATAACAAAGTAAAGTAGTCGAACCCGACACCCAGAGATTATTCTCAGCATCCACATAACACCTGAGAAAATAATTTCCCTCCGGTCCCGGATTAACTATCTCCTTATCAATCTCACCCGTATCCGGATTATAAACATACAGTTGGGTCATAGTCTTACAAAAAATGCGCCCCTCTTTATCCTCTATTAACTGTTGTACATTTTTATCTGAAAACGGTATATGAACAGGCTGGAAATTATCCTTATCCGTGTACAGGCTCACTCCATTGACCGTGGCCACCCAGAAGCGCTTCTTAGAATCCAGCAAAATATCCGTTATCTGGTTATCCGGTAGTGCCAGCGAGTCATCCGTACAAAAGTATTGGTGATATTCATGTACATTATATTTATTCAATCCCCGGAAACTGCCCAGCCAGATATACCCCTGTGCATCCTCAGCTATAGCTGTAATCTTCTGGTTGGAAATACTGCCGGCAAGAACAGGGTTTTGCATTCCGGTATGCCATCCGGGTATCGCATCAGCCGGCCAACTGCAAAAAAGCACTCCCAAAAGCAGCACAAAGTAGCGGGTCATATACATACATAAACCAATTGAGTAGAGTGCGAAGATAAAGATAAAAAACAACATGAAAGCGGGTGGTAAAACAGATTTTGAACCTACAGGCAAATATTTAAACACACGCGACAACCACTTTAAACCTGTGGGCAAATCATCTGGATAAAACAAACACTTCCTTCCGCAGGGATGCACTACTATTGCAGCCATAATAACATCCATAAAAATGAAGAAAATTTTCCTATCGCTTTTTATTACCTGTCTGGCGTGGGGCGCACATGCACAGTATCCCGGCTGGGCCCCCAAAGCAAAGTGGTAACAGACAGTATTTACAGTCAAGTACTGGAATCACACAGAGCCTATACGATCTACCTGCCGAAAAGCTATGACACAGAAACAACCAGGAAATACCCCATCCTCTATCTGCTCCATGGCATGACCGGGATAAACACCAGTTGGTTTTACGGGCAGCGGGCCAATGACGTGATGGACCGGTTAGTAGCCTCCGGTGAAGCATGTGAAATGATCATCGTAAGCCCCAATGCAGGAGGGGATTTTTATGCCGGTGCATGGAACGGCTACTTTAATATGCCCGGATGGTCCTACGAAGACTTTTTCTATCAGGAATTCTTGCCTTACATAGAAAGTACCTACCGCGTGGCGGGCAACAAACAAAACCGGGCCATTGCAGGGCTATCCATGGGGGCCAATGGGGCAACCAGCTATGCACAGCGCTATAGCGATATGTACTGCGCCGTATATGCCATCAGTTCAGGCATGACCCTACCGGATATGCCGGCACCTCCCGATCTGTCTCCCGACGGGAAAGAAAAAATGGCTTTTCTTATCCGGGCCGTACAGGAGCATAATTGCATCACCTACGTAGCGGAGGCAGACGAAGCCCGTACAGAACAATTGCGTTCTATCCAATGGTTTGTAGATTGCGGAGATGATGATTTCCTGCTGGATACAAACATAGACTTTTTCCGTGCCATGCGTGCTAAGCAAATCCCATGCGAGTTCCGTGTACGTGACGGTGGACACGACAATGAATATTGGCATTCAGGACTCTACCTCATGCTTCCCTTCATAAGCCGCAGCTTTGAAAAATAAAGAAATCCTTTAATATGATTTAGATGCGGTATAACATACCAGGATAGCCTATTTATTATCAAACTCATATAAAATCATGAAAAAATTATTCACTTTCGCAGTTATGCTTTTGATAAGTATAACAGCGTTTACACAACAGGCTTTGTGGGGAGGCTCTCAGATCGTCTCTCCCGAAATCCACAGTAATAACACGGTAACTTTCCGCCTGAAAGCACCGAAAGCGGTGAAGGTAGAACTGACCGGCGACTTTCTGCCAACTCAGAAGATAGACACTCCTCGTGGAACCTTCGATGCACCGGGAATGGTTGAACTGGAAGAAAATAAAGAGGGTGTGTGGAATATACAACGCCTGAACCGTTAGCCTCTGAATTGTACAGCTATGCATTTATAGTAGATGGATTGCGCATGAACGATCCCAATAACATCATGATGATCCGTGATGTGGCTTCGATAACCAGTGTGTTTATCATCAAAGGAGATAAGGGCGACCTGTACAGTGTGAACGACGTTCCGCACGGAACTGTTGCCCGCCGCTGGTACAACAGTCCAACGTTGAAAGAGAACCGCCGTATCACCATTTATACTCCGCCCGGATATGAAAATAGCAACCAGAGCTATCCGGTATTCTATCTGCTTCACGGCTCAGGTGGTGACGAGGAGGCCTGGATCGCTTTGGGACGTACCTCTCAAATCATGGATAACCTGATTGCCCAGGGGAAAGCCAAACCCATGATCGTTGTCATGACAAACGGCCATACACAGAATAATGCTTCACCGGACGAAACAAACCGTTCCTATACACCGGCGATGGGAGGCGGTCCCAGAGAAGCAGTTGCCAGCATGGAGGATAGCTTCGGCGATGTGATGAAATTTATTGAGACCAATTACCGTGTGAAGAAAGGGAAAGCCAATCGCGCGATAGCAGGCTTGTCCATGGGTGGTATGCACTCAGCTAACATTTCAGCCCAATATCCTAATACATTCGATTACATTGGCGTGTTCTCCGCCCCTCCCATTGCAGCAATGATGGGAGCAGCTCTTCCTTCTGCAGAAGCTGAGAGCGAATTCATCCCCAAACTGGAAACGCAAAAGAAGAATGGCTATCAACTGTACTGGATTGCCTGCGGTACAACAGACTTTGTATATAAAGGCGTGATCGACAGTATGCAGAAGATGGATGAAATTGGCTTCGACTATACATACCGCGAAAGCGGCGGCGGCCATACCTGGGATAACTGGCGAATCTATTTATCCGAATTTGCTCCGATGCTATTCAGGTAAACACTTAACAGAGGCCTATTTATATGGCTTATATATCTGGAAAATTAAGTATCCTTTCGGGAGGATATGTAAAAACTAAATTCTAAAAAGTTACAATTAGTAAGTACTTACCCCAATAGGGGTAAAATGTGAATAACCCCGGGTTTCACCCGGGGTTATTGGCTAAGGCCGATCTACGATTCACATTCAAGCCCTACGGGCTTACGATTTGTAACTTTGTCAAAGAACGGTTTTAGTTTTTACACAGCCTCCCAAAAGGGGACAAAAGGCTATTCCCTTCTGTCCCCCTTCAAAAGGAGAGTTAAGTGCTAACCATACATGGGATCACTAATAATAGGAGAAAATCTGATCCATCTGCTGAGATAGCTTCTTCAGGTGATTTCTATCACCTCCGTTTACCTCCGCAGTAATCCATTCACCTTTATAACCAATCTCCCTGATAGCCTCCATTACCACAGGCCAGTTATTATCGCCTTCCAATAGTTCAACTTTAAAGCCGGCCCATAAGCCCTCGTTATTCATCAGGTCACGACTAAACTCTTTCATGTGAAGTTTTTTGATTCGTGAATTGAGCGTTTTAATCCAGTGTTCGGGCCAACCATACCGGAGAACATTTCCGATATCAAAATACCATCCCACCAGCGGATGATTAATATCATCTATAAACCGTTTAGCTTCTACGGGGGTGAGTATAAAATTATTCCATACATTTTCCAGGCCGATATACATTCCTGTTTTTTCGGCATATGGAATCAGTTCGCGAACAGAAACCAAAGATGTATTATAAGCCTGTTCGTAGGGTACTTTATCATTGACAACACCTGGAACGACCAGTACCGTATCTCCTCCCAATTCCTTCACATCCTGTAAAGACTGAGCTACTGACTGTATACATTGCTGCCTTACATCCGGGTCCGGATCGGAAAGAGGTTTCGACCAATGATCTTTATTCACCACACTCGGTATTTCTATTCCTGTTTTCGATTTAGCCTCCAACAGTTCCTTTACCGGAATATCTACCGGACTGTTGAATTCAATTCCATCAAACCCCAGGTCTTTCACTAATTTACATTTGTCGATAAGAGATAGTTCTTCTGTGATCATTCCAAAGCCAAGCCCTTTTTTCAGCTTCTCCTTACCACCTGCTTTCCCTGGAGCGGATTGGGAAAAACATCCGGCAGCCGGAACAACAGCCAGCCCTGACAGGACGGCTGCTGATTGTATAAATGTTCGTCTTTCCATACTTCATTTATTTGAATTTGGTGATACCTGGGATGGCAATAGGAATATCATATTGGGTATCCCATGTGACTGGTTCGGGAAAATAGATCTCCGTTGAGCATAATGCCTGTTCACAGGAGATCGTTTGCCCGGTATAAGCAGCGATCCGTCCGGCCATAGCGATCAGATTGGAACGGGTCATCCATTCTCCGTCATTGATCGGATTGTTATTCCGGATCGCCTGGAAAAGTTCGTCGTGCTCCTGCTGATACATACTCCTGACTTTGGAACGTTTATAGGCTTCTTCGTCCGTGAATTTGGTCTCGTCCGCATATTTCCATGGGTTCTTCCCTTTAATTTCATGTAATCCGGTGCGGCAATCCACAATACATTTTCCCTCTTTCCCGGTGAACTCAACCGCATAGGAAGGGGATGTATCTGCTTGCTGGCGGCAGGAGAAATAGGCTTTTGCCCCGTTGGAGTATTCATAGGTTACAGCAAAATGGTCATAAATGTTCCCGTATTTTTCTTCTGTTCTTTTCTGTCTTCCCCCTGAGGCAGTTACACTGACTGGCATGGCATCCCCCATCCCCCATTGCAGCATATCGAGGCTATGAATAGCTTGTTCAATGATGTGGTCTCCTGACAACCAGTTGTAGTACAACCAGTTTCTGAGTTTATACTCCATGTCGGTCCAACCACCCTGCCGGTCTCTCGACCAGAGTTCTCCGGTGTTATAAGTCGCTTCTGCCGTGAGGATCTGGCCGATCTGGCCGTCTAATACACGGTTGAAAGTTTCTCTTTTGGGCAAATGGTAGCACCAGCAGAAACCGGAAACTAACGAGAGGTTCTTTTCTTTTGCTTTTTGCGCAGCTACGATCACCCGTCTCAGACCGGGAGCATCTACGGCAAAAGGTTTTTCACAGAAAATATGTTTTCCTGCATTCACGGCATATTCCAGATGGGCCGGGCGAAAAGCGGGAGGAGCTGCCAGCAACACCACATCGATGTCGGAGTCAATCAGCTTTTGATAGACATCTAATCCCACAAACTTCTTGTTGTCTGCCACCTGCACCTTTTGAGCGAACTTTCCTTTGAGTGATTGATAGGATTTCCCGAGATGATCTCCAAAGGCATCCGCCATCGCTGTTAGTACCACATTCGGATCTGCATTCAGAGCTTCCTCTGCAGCTCCGGTTCCCCGGCCTCCACAACCAATCAGACCCACTTTCAGCGTGTCACTGTTGGATGTCCATGCAGCGTTGGAAGAAGCAAATGCCGGCGTTTTGGGTATCATCGTACCCACTGTAGCAATACCTGCTGTTTTGATAAAATTTCTTCTTGAAAATTGCATAATAGATTATTTTAAATGGTTATTAATATCCGGGATTCTGTTTCAACTGAGGGGCTTTGTTCACCTCTGTAATGGAGATCGGCAACCAGTACTGCCTGTCGTACCAGGTCCTGTTATCCGCAATGGTAGTGGTATTACGGACATAAATGGATGCACCGTCACTGAAATGATAGATTTGCATCGGACTGAAATCTTTAATCACTTCTCCGGCTATCATCCATTTCCGGATGCAGTACCACCGGTCACCTTCTGCCATCATTTCAATGAACCGTTCGTGTCTGTACCACTCAATCGCCTGGTCTTTGGATGCCTGCAAAGGCCGCCCGGGTAGTCCGGCCCGGTTCCGGATCAGGTTCAGCGTTCGCAGACCCTCTTCAATTTCTCCCAGTTCCAGACAAGCCTCTGTGTAGTCCAGCAATACTTCAGCGTATCTCATTTCCAACCAGGCATTTTCATTGTTGTTCAGTTCACCATCTATGTCTATATCCAGCATTTTCTTAAGATAGTAGCCTGTTTTGGTTCCATTCCATGCCTGATTGGCAGCAGAACGGGAATCTTCTCCTCCTTCTGTGACTGCTTCCAGCGCTGAGATCTTATCCATCAGGCCGGAAACACTTTCCCCGATAAGATTGCTTCCGGAATCTGCAATCCGGTTACTGGTCTGTACTTTATTATCGGTGGATGCTCTTTCCCGCCAGGGTGCACCATCAAACAGAATAGATGCGTAAAAACGGGGCTCCCTTCCATAGTAAGGATTCCTTTCCGGATCTGCATCCAATTGCTCTTTTGTGAATGCCCGGATGTTCATGTCCCCCGGATTGTATTTGTCCCATTGGAAAGCAGTTCCGTCCTTCATTTCATATTCCCGGATCAGATCTTCGGTCGGTTCATTATTTCCCCAGCAATTATATCCGTTGGGTCCCCAGAATAAATTAGTTTTCACCACATTCCCCTGTTTGTTCAGGTATTGCATACCAAAAATGACCTCATCATTCCATGCGCCTTTCTGCATAAAAATGCTGTAATAGTTCTGGGCATAGGCCATCACTTCTTCTTCGGTCAGATCTGCCGGGGGCTCAAAGGTGGATCCGGTCAGGTTGTAGTAGCCATACGTTCCATCCATGATCTCCTTAGCTGCTTTTTTAGCTGCCAGCAACCGGTCGTTCCGGTTACCACCCTGAAAAGAGACAAGCGGATTCCCGGGTTCATATCCTCCGTTTGTCAGGTGCCCGGCTACAAAACTCAGCAGTCTTGATTTCAGGGCGGCAGCACTTCCTTTTGTTGCTCTTCCCTGAACAGCATTGGTTTTAAGGGTAGATCTTCGATTGCTTTCTCCAGATCGGACAGGATAAAATCGACTGTTTCCTGTAAAGTGGACCGGGTAAAGACAGACATATCGTCTGCCAGGGTGAGTTTTCTGTCAACGATCACGACTCCACCATAAGAACGCAACAGATTGGTATAATTAAAGGCCCGGATAAAATAGGCTTCTGCTTTAATCTGTCTGACTTTTGCTTCCTCTGCGCTGGTTGCAACCGGAACTCTATCGATACCGCCTAACAGGGTATTGACGTTGTCGATACTCTTATAGTTATGGTCCCAGGTGATCCAACTGTAGCGCCAGTCCCCGAAGTGCCCCATGTAGCTGGGAGTCAATGTACCTTTGGTAAACGTCACGTTCCCGGCCCGGTGAATATTCAATAGTTCATCGGTCGAAGAAGAGAGCAGATCTTCCCGCATGCCGGTATTCCCTTTCACCTCTTTCCGGTCATCTGTGTTATTTTCTAATTTATAGTCTCCTCCGATATTGTCATAGCATTGGTAGAGGAAGGCTTCCACCAGCGTTAGCTGCTGAAAGATATCATCTTCGCTGAATGAATCCACAGGATCTTTATCAAGTACATTTTCACAGGATGTCATTCCTGTCATTAGCAGGGCTATGAAAATGTAGAATGTATGGAATGATTTATTCGTTCTCATATATGTATTTTTTAGGGTTCTTTTATCAGAAGGTTACTTTTGCTCCAAAAGAGAAAGTTCTCATAGCTGGATATTTCTGAGGATCACCGACTTCGGGATCATAGTTCCGTTGGGCGGAATACAAAAGGAAAAGATTATAACCGGAGGCAAAGACATCTGCTCTTGTCACCCCTATTTTTTTGGTCAGTTGCTGAGGAATGGTGTAGTTTACTACCACATTCTTGAGGCGCAGATAGGCCATATTATCGTACCAGTAAGTATTCCCGTTGCTATTGTAGGACCAATACTGGTCAGCTCTGTGGAACGGTCTGGCATTGGTGGAGTGGATGTTTTCCGGGGTCCAGTAATCCCGCGCCATCCATTGGAATACATTTTGCCCGACTCCTCTGTTTCCTTCGATCGTACTGACATAGTAGGAGCCCTGTCCCTGCGCAAGGATGGACAGGGACCAGTTCTTATAGGCCAGGTCCAGCTTAATTCCGTAAAAGAGCTCCGGCGAATCTGTCTTATCCAACAGAATCTGGTCATCCGCATCTATGACTCCGTCACCGTTCACATCTTCAAAGATCACATCTCCGGGTTTCGCACCTGACCAGTGTGGATAGGCGTCTACTTCCGCCTGTGTCCGGAAGATCCCGATCGCGTTGTAGACTAATTTGGTTCCATACGGATGCCCGGTTTCCCGTTGCCATGGAACGGACCGTTCGGGTTCATCCATAAAGACCACTTTGTTACGTGCCCAACTGATGTTTCCGGTGAGGTCAAATCTCACCTTACCGAAATGGGTATGGTAGCCGGCATCTATCTCTAATCCGCGGTTATCTACTTTTGCCATATTCTCATCCGGCAGGGTCAGACCTGTGAAGGATGGAACAGAGGTATTCCTGGGGGCGAGAATATCGGAACGTCTGTTATAGAAGAACTCCGTGTTCAGATGGAACATATAATCATTGAACTGAGAATCAAAACCCACGTTATAAGTGGTTTGCTTTTCCCAGGTTATGTTTGGATTGGCGATTACTGACTGGTAAATCTTGGTCACCACATCTTTGTCGATTCCCAGGGTGGATCCTCCGTCCACACTATATTTATTGATATACTGGAAAGGATTTCCGGGGTCCATCCCCATTTTTCCGTAGGTAGCTCTTAACTTGAAGTAATCAATAAAGGAAAGATGCTCTTTCCAGAATCCTTCTTCCGATGCCCGCCAGGCAAGTAAGAAGGCCGGGAAGTTACCCCATCTATTGGATGGTGGGAATTTGAAAGATCCATCCCTCCTGAAAATAATTTCAGCAAGATATTTATCTTTAAAGCTGTAATTTAAACGGCTTATTAAAGAGCGTCTGGCATAAATCTCCATTTTTCCGGAGTTCGTTTTGTCTTTTTCACCTCCGGCATTCAATATTTGTACGATATCGGATATGAAATACTTTCGTTCGGCATCAAAGGCAGAAAGGTCGTTATCATATTGTTCAAAGGCACCGAAAACAGAAAAGGTATGGTCTCCGAATGTTCTGCCATAATTAAAACTAATATTGTACATTTTGGACCGGGTTCGTTCATTTGCTTCTTTGAGTTCGGGTGCTTCCAGTCCACGCTGACGGGGTTCCAGTTCCATGCTCGTAATGAAACCATCTGAGTTCCTGATAGCCGTTTCATAGTTGGCATAATATAATGTCCAGGGTTGCTTAAAAATCTTCTGATTCTGATTGTTTACGTCATAGTTGAAAAAGGCATCAATAGACAGGCCTTCAATCATCGGAGGTTTAATGGAAACCCGGAAGGTCACTTCGTTTTTGTAATCTTCCTGCTGGTCATATCCTGCCTGAAAACTGGTGTTTACCACCGGGTTTACGCCTGCTTCAAAATCAGGTCCGGGTTCTCCTGTAGGCCAGAAAGAGGGAACTGTCGGCACCACCATCGTTGCCCAGCCTACCAGCCGTGAAGTGGAAGTTGTCGGATACTTTTTATCAGTGAAAAAACCTCCGTACTGTACAGATGTTTCCAGCCAGTCGGTCACTGGAATATCTAATTTCACCCGTAGATTGTATTGTTTATATTTTGTGGATTCCTGCCGGTAAAAGGAATTGTTGTCTTTATAGCCGAACGAGACATAATATCTCATATCATTATGTCCTCCGCTCAACGACAGGCTATGCCGTGACTCCGTTGTCCAGTTTTTCACCAGGTCTCCCATCCAGTCAGTATTCGGATGTTCCCAGGGATCCACTCCGCTTTTATATAATTCTATATCCCTGTCTGAATAGAGCCGGGTCAGTCCTTCGTAGGTCTGGTAGTCACTCACATACTGGGCATATTCTCCGGCATTCGCTACTTTAGGAAGGATGGTCGGGTTCTTAAATCCGATGGAATACTGGTAACTGAGTGTGGCTTTTTCATTGGTTCCACTTTTAGTGGTCACCAGAATCACCCCATTGGCAGCCCGGGAGCCGTAAATAGCTGCGGAGGCATCTTTCAGGACCGAAATACTTTCGATATCGTTTGGATCTATTTCATAGAGACTTCTGTCCGGTATTCCGTCGATTACGATCAACGGCTTTGTGGTTTTATCCCTGTCACCCAACGTAGTCCGGCCACGAACCAGGATTTCAGCTTCATCTTTCCCCGGTTCCCCGGAACCCTGGATCACGATGGCTCCGGGAAGTCTTCCGGAAATGGCATTGGTCACATCAAACGCATTTGCAGAGGCAATTTCTTTCCCCTGGATAGCGGTCACTGCTCCTACTAAGTTTTCTTTTTTCTGGGTACCGTAACCGACTACCACGACTTCTTCAAGGGCCGTGTGGTCTTCTACGAGCCGGATGTTGAGTGTTGTTTGATTACCAATCGTGATCTCCTGCCGGATATATCCGATAAAACGGATCTCTATGACATCACCGGATGAGACAGCGAGGGAAAACGTACCGTCAAAATCGGTTACTGTACCTGTGGTAGTTCCTTTCACGACCACATTAGCTCCGACCACCGGATCTCCCCTATCATCAACAACTGTTCCGGCCAGTTTCCTTTTAACTGATGATTGATCAGAGACCGGTTTTTCATTTGTTCTTTCGATTGAGAGTACGATGTGTGAGTCCTGAATGACATATTTTACGTCCGTATCCGTGAATAATTCGTCCAGTACCTCTGTGATCGGCTTATCCTGTACATCCACAGAAACCTGCCGGTCTAAATTGACCTGGGAGTTATAAATAAAAATATACCCTGTTTGCTTCTCGATCAGCCTGAGAGCCTGTTCCAGATTTACATTTTCCTGATGGAGGCTCACTGCCGGGATAGGGGAATTCACAGGTACTGAGAAGGAGTTGAATACACATGTAAAAAGCAATATCATACCATACCCCATGATTTTCAGCATGGATTTAAGGCCCGGAGATCTTTTCAGATAGTGTCTCCGTAAAAGTTTTTTTCTCATGTTGCCGTAGTTTAAATTATTACTGGGAGGGTTCTGTTCCGCCATCCGGGAAAATCTGTCAGCCAAACCGGACCGGATAAGTTATTTACCAAAGAGTCTGTTATTCAATAGGCATTTGTTTTAAGGATTTAACATCTGATTAATTTACACGATTTTTTCTTTTTCATTTATCGTATTTTTATCTATGCTCCAGCCTAAGCAGAGCAAACAAGAGAATAGCCGTAACACCCAGACAGATTTTTAGATATGGGTTATTTGCTACCGGATCAGCGTTTCATTTTGTATTCCTATAGGCATCTGTATGTATAGAACTTCAATAGCGGAACTGCCTAGTTAAACCATGTTAAAAGGTGAGATAGCGGTAATCTTTTAGTTTACGCCTTAAGGCTACCAATGCTTTTCCGATATGGTATTCCACTCCTTTAGGAGTCATATTCATATATTCCGCGATCTCTTTACGGGTCTTATTTTCAAAACGGCTCAGATGAAAGATTTTTCGCGTTTCCATAGGTAATTTACCGAGGGTTTTATCGACTATCTGGAAGATTTCTGAAGCAAACAGTTCTCTCGGGTCGCAACAATCCAGCGAATTGATCTGCAAATTCATTTCCCAGGTCTGTAGATCCTGCATCTCTTTGGAGATAAGTTCCCGTTTTTTTATTTCTCAGATGATTGAGGCATTTATGTTTAACCACGGTCAGAATAAACGCCGGGATATTTGGATCTTCTCCTAAGGAATGCCGACGGTTCCAATAATCTGTAAATGCTTCTAAAACATAATCTTTGGACGCTTCCGAATCACTGATATAAGAAAATGCGAAGTGAGTAAAACGTTTTTCATATAGCTGCATTAATTCATACAACTTTTCCAGATCTCTTTTATCATGTATCTCGTTGGACATAGTGCTGATCTTTTAGAAAATGTATAAAGTAGTGTCGGAAGTCCCTTTATTTATTCGATCACAATTGTGTTTTCATCTTTTATCCGGGAATACGTGAAGCAGATATTCTTTTGTAAAAGATTCAGTGCATAGTCTATCCCATCCGTCTGACGGAATTTTCCTGTATATAAATGTTCATGAACTTCCTGATTGGAGATGATTATTTGGTAGCCGAAATACTTTTCAAAATTGCTCATAATATCTCCGAACCGGCTTTTTTCGAAGCAGAGAAAGCCTTCTCTCCAGAGTAGATTATCAAAGTTTGTGACAGGTTTCACCTGTAGGCATCCATTTACTAAAAAGGCTCCGGTGTTAGGTTCTAATGTGACCGACCTACCGGGAGTCAGGAAATGAAAGATTTTTACTGAGCCTTCCAGTAATAAAGTCTCAAATCTTTCTCCTGCCGGATCGACCTGCACACTAAATTTAGTTCCTAACACTTCTACCGTATGGTCTCCTGCTACGACATGAAAAGGTAATTCTTCGTTTTTTTCAATTTCAAAATAGGCTTCTCCTTCTAACAGGACTTCCCGTTTGCTTTCATTAAAAGACACCGGATATTTAATGGTAGTTCCTCCATTGAGCCATACACGACTCCCATCAGGCAGTTTCAGATTGACTCGTTGTCCCAGAGGCACACTGATAGCCTGAAATGCCATCCGGCGATCCTCTTCGTTTGTGCCAGGATTGTTCCACAGGTGATAACATAAGAAAGAGAGTAGGAAAATGGCAGCTACTGCTGATAGGTTTAATATGATCTTTTTCAATCTGAATAGTATACTTT
>Ga0192244_10037_pt1 | contig 59237 bp, 67 predicted proteins | sample Koala_Koa27_L3_FD_131234 | JGI IMG/M metagenome (GOLD analysis project Ga0192244, IMG submission 131234) | Enriched cells from koala feces incubated with labeled cellulose particles, San Francisco Zoo, California, United States - Koala_Koa2-7_L3 ... | reverse complement strand
AGAATTAATATATAATAGAATTAATATATAGATGATTATGAAATCCTTGTTATATACCATACGATATTTGGCAAAGAGTAAAAGCAATAACCTGATCAAAATACTCTCCCTGACATTAGGACTGGTGGTTGGACTGGTCTTGTTCTCACAGGTGGCATTTGAGATGTCGTATGATAATTTCTGGACTGATAAGGATCAGCTTTATAAACTTCATGTCGAGGGGACTTTCGCTAAAGGAGGAGGATATGATGGAGAGGCTGTGAATGCACCCTATGCGCCTACGATGTATCATGAGTTTGAAGAGGTTATTTCCGCCTCTAACCTGTTTTATTTTGGAAACGGGGAGGAACTGTTCCAGGTTGGTGAGAATAAATATGTTGAACAGACCATTGTGGCAGATTCGTTATTTGTCAGAACGATGGGTATCGAAATGATCGCCGGTGATCCGGAAGCCCTCAAAGTAGCAGAAAATGTCTATGTCTCTGAAACGTTTGCAAACAAGGCCTTTGGACGGCTGGATATCATAGGTGAAAAGATCCGGAAGGATCAGGGAACCTACACGGTCGCAGGTGTTTTGAAAGATATTCCTAAAAATGCACATCTGAAATATGATGTGATGATGAGTTTAAAAAGTTCGTTAGGAGATTGGATGCCGGGCTGGCAGTACGGAGATGCTTTCAGTGGATATATAAAAGTGGCTAAAGGAACGGATATCCACGCTCTGGAAGATAAAATCCCGGATATGATGCGTCGCCATTATGATGTGGATGCGGAAATTGCCGGAGGGCTGACAAAACGTTATTATCTGAAACCGGTTACCACCCTGCACAGTGGAAATCCACAGATACGCCGTATGGCTTTAATTCTCAGTATACTGGCCTTTTCCCTGCTGTTTGCCGCTGCCTTGAATTATGTACTAATCTCTATTTCTTCCATGGTCTCCCGTGCCAAAACAGTAGGAGTTCATAAGTGTAACGGAGCGACCAGTCAGCAGGTGATCCTGATGTTTATGAAAGAATCCGGCATCTTATTACTATTTTCTCTGATGTTGGCAGGCCTGATGATCTTTGTTTTCCGTGGACCGATCGAAGTACTGATTAAGAATCCCCTTTCCGCCGTTTTCTCGAAAGAGAACTTTTGGGTAATTATATGTGTAATTAGCGTCTTGTTTTTCATGACCGGCTACATTCCGGCCCGGGTGTTTGCAGCCGTGCCTGTTACACAGATATTCAGAGCCTATGCAGATAATAAGAAAGGATGGAAACGCATTTTGTTATTTATCCAGTTTAGTGGGGTGTCATTTATGATGACCTTCCTGGCGATTATCTATTTCCAATATGAGATGATCCTGAACCAGAATGTAGGTTATTCGATGGATAATCTGGTCTATTCAACCCAGTTGCGTGGAATGTCAAAGGAACAAATGGAAACTGTTAAGGCCGAATTTATCCGTTTACCGGAAGTTCATACGGTATCTCAAAGTGATTTGCCTCACCGTTTTATGAGTGGAAACTCAGTCACTCATGTGGAGACAGGGGAAGAGCTTTTTACCGCACGTGCGATGGGAGCAGATAAAAACACCCTGGAGGTATTAGGTTTGACTTTATTATATGGACGTAATTTATCCGATCAATCCAGCTTCAATGAGGAAGTGTTGATTAATGAAACATGTGCCCGTATGCTAAACGTAGCTGATCCGGTTGGACATCAATTTTTCTTCTGGTCAGGAGACAAAAAGCATACTGTAGTCGGAGTCGTGGAAGATTTTCAATATCAGTCCTTCTTTGATGAAATACCTCCGGTCATTCTTGTTCCTGAATATATTTCAGTAGTGGTAGCCAAATTAAATGTACCGGTTACTCCTCTTTTAATGAAGAAAATGAATGGTCTGTTGAGAAAACATTCCCATAATGAAAACAGTGAATTTCTGGTGTTGCAGGATGAATATGAACTCCGCTATTATGATACTAAACTCTTCCGTGATTCCGTTGTCATCTCTTCCGTGATTATGCTGCTCATTACCCTGTTAGGACTCATCGGTTTCGTACAGGATGAAATAGGCCGCAGACAGAAAGAGATTGCGATCCGTAAAGTGAATGGAGCCGAAGCGTTAAATATTCTCGCCCTTTTGTCAAAAGACATCTCTTTTATCGCTATCCCGGCTGTCCTGATCGGGCTGGTCTTCTCTTATTTCGTAGGCGCGGAATGGCTACAGCAATTCATCCTGAAAATACCATTAAGTCTTACACTATTCATTCTGACCAGCACCAGCATTTTCGCAATCCTTCAACTCTGTGTGGTCCTGCGTACCTGGAGGGTAGCAGTAGAAAATCCGGTATTAAGCCTGAAATCCGAATAAAACCGGTTCCCACAAAATCCCGGAAAAATAAAATCAGAAGATCCCATTTGTAAGTAATGGGTATCTTCACCGGGAATTCAAAATCATTGGCCATAAATGATCCCTGATAGAAATCCAAAATTATTCAGGATAAATAATTCCCAAGGGGGATCCATCAATAGCCCAGGGATGAGCCACAGGCGATTCCCTGGGTAAAAAGCACAGAGCGACAACCTTGAAGAGGTTGCATATCTCCAAAACTTTCCTACCTTTATCACCATATTATTTATTCCAAACCTGAACTATTATGGCACAATCACTATCCCTGATGTACATTCACATCATTTTTCATATTAAAAACGATTACAGAACCATCCGCACGGAAGAAGCAGAACCGTTATATCAGTATATAGGAGGTCTGCTGAAAAATAAACATTGCCAACCTATCAAAATCGGAGGTATGCCCGATCATATCCATATCCTGTGTGTATTATCCAAAAATATATCTCTCGCCGATTTGGTGAGAGACCTGAAACGCAGTAGTGCGCTGTGGCTGAAAAAACAGGATATATGGTACGACAAATTTACCTGGCAGGGTGGGTATGGTGCGTTTTCTACAGGCGTTTCCTCCTATCAGAAAACAGTCCGGTATATTGAAAATCAACGGGAACACCATAGGAGAAGAAGTTTTCGGGAAGAATATCTATTGTTGTTAAAGAATTCCGGGATTGAATTTAATGAGAGTTATTTGTGGGAAGATTGATGAATAATGGATGCAACCTCTGCAAGGTTGTCAGGTAATCTATGCTACCCAGGGAATCGCCTTTGGCTCATCCCTGGGCTACTGCTGGATCCCCGTTAGGGATCACTCCTGCTGGACCATGTTAGAAATGGGTCGAAGGGGATTTGCAATCCCCGCCTGCTGGATATCAGGATCTCCGGATCCGCCTTCAATACCTTTCGTTTTTTTTGAATGGGTATTTCGTAAACTCCGGATCTGGAGATCAGGAGTGGCCGAAAAATTTACAATGTAGATAAATAGGTAAATTTCAGCATTCTTATTCCCCTCTCGAGAGGCTGTGTAAAAACTAAATTCTAAAATCGAAAAAGTTACAATTCGTAAGTACTTACCCCAATAGGGGTAAAATGTGAATAACCCCGGGTGAAACCCGGGGTAGGTGAAAACTCTCTCCACAACAACCCTGAAGGGGTTGAACCCTTTCAGGGTTCTTAGTAACTCGGGGGCTGTTTGCCCCGGGTTTCACCCGGGGTTATTGGCTAAGGCCGATCTACGATTCACATTCAAGCCCTACGGGCTTACGATTTGTAACTTTGTCAAAGAACGGTTTTAGTTTTTACACAGCCTCTCCAAAGGGGAGTTAAATCTACTATTTTTCAGGTGGTTAAAGATGAAATAAAATCTTCCGGCCAACACTGATTACAAATTCGGTAAGCTCGGTAAAGATCCTATGGATCTCTTTCTACAGTATGCTTGATATTTCGATTCAATTTCCTTGATTTTTATTAAATAACTCAGAATTACAACATATAAAAATGACGACTTATAAGTCGTCATTTTTATATGGAAAAATCTTTTTCCTGTGGTTGTTCATGGCCGGAAAAAACCGTTTTAACACGAAGTAGAGAACATTCTTTTTATAATCCTGTTATAAAAATAACCAACCACTACAAGATGAAATTTACGGTTTTCTTTTTTCAGGATAAACTGTACCGATTCTCAGTGTGTGTGCATATGAATAAGAGAGAAACTTCCTCTTATGTGAATACTATCTATCAGGAATTGTTAAGGTTTAACTAAGAAAAAAATATGGAAATAAAACGTTTGATCGGTTCATTAGTGCATGTGAAGTATCTGAACCGATGGTTTATATTAGGAGTAGATCTGCTATTAAGCACATTAGCCACTATTGTTTCCCTGGCATTTGTAACTGATCTTTTAGAACCCCATTTAACGCTCTCCATTTCATTAGATCTCTTTTTGTCGCCGCTTTTTGTAGTTTAATCGGATTTGTCTGTTGCCAGACCTATGTGGGTGTAATTCGCCATTCCACTTTCATCGAATCCGGCCGTCTGGGATTAGCTGTTTTGCTGAAAGAGGGACTGATGTACATCGCCATTCTAACGTTTATCGGCCAGTTGAATACTAAATTTTTATTCTACACCTTAGTAATGGATCTGTTCTTTACCTTTTCGGCCTTGATGATGATCCGTGTTGCGCTGATCATAGGTTACAATTATATCAAAGAGAATTTTACCTCCTGCAATGGAAACCTGCTTATCTGGGGGACCGGACCGCATGCGACCAGTCTGCCACATCACCTGATCGATAAACAGGGTAATTACCGGATGATGGGCTATCTGACCTATGGAAAAAACGGGCCGGAAGGATTGGTGAATATAAAATATACCGGATCAGCGATCAAAAAGATTTTGATGAACTGATCGACAACTATGATATCAAAGCGATCCTGTTCCCGGACCATGATTCCGTAAAGGAGGAAAGCGAACAATTACTCCGCATGTGTGAATCCAGAAAAGTACGGATGCTGGTTGTTCCTTCGATGGATGAAATAAAAGACGGAAAATTAAATTTCCGGAATCTGCCGGAAGTTCGTATTGAAGATCTGTTAGGACGGGAGGAGATTGAGATTAATATGGAAGAGATAGCCGGCGCTTTATCTGGGAAAACCGTGTTGGTGACCGGAGCTGCCGGATCAATTGGCAGTGAGATCTGCCGCCAGTTATGCTCATTTGGCCTGAAACACCTGATCTTGTTTGACTGTGCGGAAACCCCGATGCATAATATCCGGCTGGAACTGGAAGAAAAATTCCCGGACGTGAAATTTTCTCCTATTGTGGGCGATGTCCGCATGTTGGCCCGGATCAAAAGTGTGTTTGTCCGGTTCCTGCCGCAGGTCGTATTCCATGCGGCTGCCTACAAACATGTTCCTCTGATGGAAGAGAACCCATGTGAGTCCATCCATACCAATGTGTTAGGAACCCGGAACGTGGCAGATCTTTCGCTGAAATATGGAGCCGGCAAATTTGTGATGATCTCTACAGATAAGGCGGTCAATCCCACCAATGTGATGGGAGCCTCCAAACGCCTGGCTGAAATGTATGTCCAGAGCCTGGGATCCGCTATCCGGAAAAGAGAATATGCCGGCAGAACGGTTTTTATTACCACCCGTTTCGGAAATGTGCTGGGTAGTAATGGATCCGTGATCCCCCGTTTCCGGGAACAATTGGCCAAAGGAGGTCCGCTCACGGTCACCCATCCGGATATTATCCGTTATTTCATGACCATCCCGGAAGCATGCCGTCTGGTGTTGGAGGCTGCTTTTATGGGAAAAGGAGATGAGATCTTTGTATTTGATATGGGGACTCCAGTGAAAATCGCAGATTTGGCTAAACGGATGATCCAGCTTGCCGGATTAGTCCCGGAAAAAGATATTGAAATAAAGTATACCGGCTTACGTCCCGGAGAGAAATTATTTGAAGAACTATTGGCTACCAAAGAAAATACACTTCCGACCACCAATAAAAAGATCTACCGGGCGGCTGTCCGGAAATATATCTACCGGGAGATTGCTGAGGCAATTGATGAATTGGTGGAGGTAGCCGCTTCCGTGGATAAAATGGAAACTGTGCGATTAATGAAGAAATTAGTTCCGGAATTCAGGAGCCAGCAATCAGAATACCAGATTTTGGATAAAGAGGTGGTTTGATAAATAATAAAAAACATCTACCTTCACGGCTGCAAACCAATATGTAGATACGTGGAGATATGAAGAAGCTGTTATCACTACCCCCCCAATTTAGTTCACTATTTTCATGAAATAGAACAGTTACCGGCAGCATCCTGGTTTTGTACTTCTGATCCGGTCGGTGCCCGGTTGGGTTCGGGTGGAGGAACAGCCTGGTTGCTGGATGCCTGCCGCATGGAGGAACATCCGGAACTATCCCGTGCGGAATGGTTGGGAAGGGAAAACGGATCCTGTTACATGCCGGAGGACAAAGCCGGCGTTTACCGGCCTATGCACCTTCCGGAAAAATCTTGACTCCCATTCCTGTATTCCGTTGGGCAAGAGGCCAGCAACTCAAACAGAACCTACTCTCTCTTCAATTGCCTTTGTATGAAAAGATCATGGAGAAAGCGCCGGATTCTTTCCATACCCTGATCGCCAGCGGAGATGTCTACATACGAAATAACGAACCCTTACAACCGGTCCCGGAAGCAGATGTGGTGTGTTACGGTTTGTGGGTAGATCCCTCTCTTGCTACCCGGCATGGCGTGTTTGTTTCGGACAGGCAAACACCGGACCAATTAGCCTATATGTTACAGAAACCCTCGCTGAAAAGATTAGGAGAGATCACCCGTACCCATCTGTATCTGATGGATATCGGTATCTGGCTGCTCAGTGACCGGGCGGTGGAGTTATTGATGAAACGCTCCTCCGTGTCAGGAGAAGAGAGATTGAAAGCATATGATCTGTATGGAGAGTTTGGACTGGCGTTAGGGGCTAACCCTACTATCCGGGATGAAGAACTGAACTCGCTGAAGGTAGCTATACTTCCTTTGCCGGGAGGAGAATTTTATCATTATGGGACCAGTGCGGAACTGATCTCTTCCACATTGGCCCTGCAAAATTTAGTACGGGACCAGCGGGCGATTATGCAACGAAAAGTTAAACCGCATCCGGCCATCTTTATCCAGAATGCAGAGGTTCAGGTTCCTATATCTTCCGAAAACCCGGAACTTTGGATAGAGAACAGTTATATAGGGAAACAGTGGAAGATCCGGAACCAGCATATTATTACAGGAGTTCCCGAAAATGACTGGCAAATAGAGATCCCCGCTGGGATCTGTCTGGATATGGTTCCGGTAGGGGAGACCGGGTATGCCCTCCGTCCGTATGGTTTTAATGATCCGTTTAAGGGATATATACAGGATCCTGCTACCCTGTTTTTAGGAAGGCGATTTACCGATTGGTGCAAAGAAAGAAAACTGACTTTTTCGGAAGGGGTGGATCTCCAGTGCCTGCCTCTTTTTCCGGTATCCTCTTCTATGCAGGCGTTAGAAAAAATATACCGTTGGATGGTGACGGACCCATCTGAAGCAGAAGGTAAGAAGCTGTGGGAGCAGGCCGGCAAACGATCCGCCGAACAGTTATCCGATCAGGCGAATCTGATCCGGCTGACAGCGCAGCGGGACTCTTTCCGGAATAAAAACTGGCCCCTGTTAGCTGCTAATCATGAGAAAAGTATCTTTTACCAGATAGACCTGGCACAGGCTGCTGCAGAATTTCATCAAGCCAGTATCCCGCTTCCGGATCCGCTTCCGGAAGAGGCTCCGGTTTTGAAAAGGATCCATGATCATATGTTCCGGGCGCGTATCTATCAATTGTCCGGAAAAGATTTCCGTCCGGATCAGGAACAGGCCTTCTCTTTATTAAAACAGGGAATGATCCATTCCATGCCGGTAAAGAAACAATCCCCTTTGCTGAATGTCTATCAGGATCAGATTGTCTGGGCACGAAGTCCGGTACGTATTGATCTGGCCGGAGGATGGACAGACACACCTCCTTATTGTATCTATACCGGAGGAAATGTCGTGAATATAGCCATTGAATTAAATGGCCAGCCTCCTTTGCAGGTCTATGTCAAACCCTGTAAGGAATATAAGATCATCCTTCGTTCCATCGATCTTGGAGCGATGGATATCATTCAGACATGGGAAGAATTAAGCGATTATATGAAAGTCGGTTCTCCTTTTTCCATCCCTAAAGCGGCTTTGTCTTTAGCAGGTTTCCACCCGGATTTCTCCGCGGAAACCTACGATTCATTAGAAAGCCGGTTAAAAGCATTCGGTTCCGGGATCGAGATTACTCTGTTAGCCGCTATCCCGGCCGGCTCCGGACTGGGAACCAGTTCCATTTTGGCAGCGACCGTATTGGGCGGGCTTTCGGATTTCTGTGGGTTAGGCTGGGATAAGAATGAGATCTGTAACCGCACCCTTATCCTCGAACAACTGCTTACTACCGGAGGAGGGTGGCAGGATCAATACGGAGGAGTCCTGCATGGACTGAAACTATTGCAGTCACAGGAAGGATTTGATCAAAACCCTTCCGTCCGCTGGCTTCCGGAATATCTGTTTACAGATCCGGCTTATCAGGCCTGTCATCTGCTCTATTATACGGGGATTACCCGCACGGCAAAAGATATTTTAGCCGAGATCGTCCGAGGCATGTTCCTGAACAGCCGGGAACATCTGAATTTACTAAATGAGATGAAAGCACATGCGATCACCCTCTACGAAACCCTTCAGCAGGGAAATTTCGACTCGTATGGACAATTAATCGGAAAAACCTGGGAACAGAATAAAGCGTTGGACAGCGGAACGAATCCTCCGGCTATTGAACAGATCATTTCCCTGATTAAAGAGTATGCGTTAGGATATAAGCTACCCGGAGCAGGGGGAGGGGGCTATTTATATATAGTGGCGAAAGATCCGGAAGCAGCTTTAAAGATCCGTACTTTGTTACAAAAGCAAGCCTTCTCTCCGAATGCACGCTTTGTTGAAATGAATCTGTCAGGGAAAGGATTACAAGTGAGTCGCTCTTAACCTAACCGGTTGTCTTTAATAATTGTGTAGTCCATATTTCACGAATGATCCTTTCTTATTCGTTTTTTTATCGCTACCTTTGCACCTCAAAAACAGATACTATTTTACACAAAACCGGACCAATGGAATTTCTATTTCCAGGAATTGTGAGCGTAGTATTTTAATGCTTACATAATAATAAAAGATAGTTACTCTACGTTATATAAATATAGGAGTGACGAACTTTGCTGTGCACTTGTGAATAAAAGTTAAGCAAAGTCAAAAAGTTTATTTATAGCATAAATATTTATACTTTTATGAATATTTGTGAGAAAGGAAATTGATTCCCCTCTTTATTAGTCAGAAGATATTTATATTATTTATAGGTCATACGCTAACCCGTTTTGCTTATATTCAGTAAGCAAAGACCTGATAGATAAATGTTCAGAATAATACTGTGATCAATTCCTGCATAGAAGTGGAATTCAAACTTTACTCGATGGATTATCTATTTGTCATAGCAAGCTTTCTAATCGCTATGTATATAGCGAGGATCATTATTCCAAAGATACTGATCATCTCGTTCCGGAAAAAGCTCTTTGATGTTCCTGACGAACGAAAGGTATACACGCATGCTATTCCTCGTTTAGGAGGAGTCAGTTTTTTTCCTACGCTCTTATTCTCTTTATGTCTGGTTACGGGAATCTACTGTTTTATACACACCGGTTTTCCATCTGTTGTAACCAGTCAGTTTATCGCTGAGATCCTTTTTTTGGTCTGTGGGCTGACGTTATTATATATCGTTGGAATTGCAGATGACCTGGTAGGAGTGAGATACCGCCAGAAATTAGTTGTACAGTTTATCTGTGCCGCCTTCTTCCCCCTCAGTGGTTTATACATCAATAATCTATATGGTATTTTCGGGATCTATGAGATCCCCATGTTTGTAGGGATACCTCTTACCATGTTGTTAGTGATCTTCCTGACAAACGCCATTAATCTCATAGACGGTATTGACGGATTAGCCTCCGGGTTAAGTATTGTATCCCTCCTGATCCTGGGCACTCTGTTCCTGCTCAGTGACCTATGGGTATATGCCATGATCGCCTTCACCACGTTCGGTATCCTATTACCATTTTTCTATTACAATGTTTTTGGCCAGGCCGAACGGGGTAAAAAATATTTATGGGAGACACCGGCAGTCTGACATTAGGATATATCCTCTCTTTCCTGACCGTAAAGTTCAGTATGTATAACACCGCCGTTCTACCCTACACCCAGGGAGCAATTATTGTGGCATTTTCCACCTTATTAGTCCCGATGCTGGATGTCGTACGGGTGGTCCTATACCGTCTGCGAACCGGAAAAAATATTTTCCAACCCGATATGAGCCATATACACCACAAATTCTTAGGTATGGGCTTCACCCCAAGAAGAGCGATGATCAGCATATTATCCCTCGCCTGCATCTTCAGTTGTGCTAATATCATCTTAGCATCCATGATCAATATTAACATCTTGATCATAGGAGATATTGTTATATGGGTTTCTCTTAATTTGTGGTTCAATAAATTGAGAGCAGCCCGCGAGAAACAATATGCGTCTCGAACCTTTTAAGGGAATAATTTTTATTCTATTGATTTTAATACAAAAACAAGTATGAATATAGCAATTGTAGGAACTGGCTATGTCGGTTTAGTTTCTGGTGCCTGTTTTTCAGAAATGGGGGTCAATGTTACCTGTGTAGATGTTGATACAAAAAAGATAGAAAATTTAAAAAATGGTATTATCCCTATTTATGAGCCAGGTTTAGAAGATATTGTAATAAAAAATACAAAGGAGGGGAGGCTTAAATTTACAAGTGCTCTTACAGATTGTCTTGATGACATTGAAGTTGTTTTTAGTGCAGTAGGTACTCCGCCGGATGAAGATGGTAGTGCAGATCTTCGATATGTATTGGAGGTTGCCAGAACTTTTGGTCAACAGATTAAAAAATATACTCTTTTAGTGACAAAAAGTACTGTTCCTGTAGGAACTGCAATGAAAGTAAAGAAAGTAATTCAGGAAGAGTTAACTAAACGAAATCTGAATATCCCATTTGATGTGGTATCTAATCCGGAATTTCTCAAGGAAGGAGCTGCGATCGAAGACTTTATGAAACCAGACAGGGTTGTTGTTGGAGTTGAAAGTGAAAAGGCTAAGTCCCTTATTGATAAATTATATAAACCATTCATGAGAAATAGTTATAGGATGATTTTTACTGATATTCTTTCAGCAGAAATGATTAAATATGCTGCAAATGCCATGTTAGCCACACGGATTTCTTTCATGAATGATATTGCAAACCTTTGTGAAATAATGGGTGCGGATGTAGATATGGTACGTAAGGGAATTGGTGCGGACCCCCGGATAGGAAATAAATTTCTTTTCCCAGGATGTGGATATGGAGGTTCCTGTTTTCCTAAAGATGTAAAAGCGTTGATCAAAACAGCTGAACAGAATGGATATGAAATGAAAGTTTTAAAAGCTGTAGAAGAAGTCAACAATAAGCAAAAAAGTATTTTGTTTGAAAAGCTCCAAAACCATTTTCAAGGTGACTTATCTGAAAAAACGATTACCTTGTGGGGATTGGCATTTAAACCGGAGACAGACGATATGCGTGAGGCTCCGGCACTGGTCCTTATTGATAAACTGATCTCTCAGGGATGTAAAATTAAAGTTTATGATCCGATTGCAATGGATGAGACAAGACGACTGATTGGTAATCAAATTATTTATTGTAAAGATATGTATGATGCTGCTGTAGATTCGGATGCTTTGATGTTAATTACCGAATGGAAACAATTTAGGATACCCAGCTGGTCTGTTCTATTAAAAACAATGCGTTCTAAAAATATTTTTGACGGACGTAATATTTTTGATAAAAAAGAGTTAGTTCATCTTGGGTTTAATTATTATAGAATTGGTTAATGAAAATTTTCGTAACGGGAGCAGCTGGGTTTATTGGATTTCACACAGTAAATCAACTACTTAAAAATGGGCATTCAGTAGTAGGATTAGATTCAATAAATAATTATTATTCAGTAGACCTGAAATATGATCGTTTAAAAGAAGCGGGTATACAACAGGAATATATAAAAGAAAATACTTTTGTAAAAAGTATCAAATACCCTCTCTATAAATTTATAAAACTTAATTTAGAAAGTAAAAAAGATCTTGATTCAATTTTTGAAACAGAGAAATTTGATAGAGTCTGTCATTTAGCAGCTCAGGCAGGTGTCAGATATTCTTTAGAAAATCCTTATGCATATATCAATAGTAATATAACAGGTTTTTTAAATATTTTAGAAGCTTGTAGGCATTATGGTACCGGACATCTTATATATGCAAGTTCGAGTAGTGTATATGGAATGAATGATAAAGTGCCATTTTCAGAAGATGATCGTGTAGATATGCCGGTAAGTTTATATGCCGTAACAAAACGTGCAAATGAATTGATGGCATTTACGTATGCTAAATTATATGGGATACCAAGTACCGGATTACGCTTTTTTACAGTATATGGACCATGGGGAAGACCTGATATGGCTCCTATGCTTTTTGCACATTCGATTATTCAAGGAAAGCCAATCAACGTTTTCAATGGTGGAAATTTAAAACGGGATTTCACTTATATTGACGATATTGTAAATGGGATTATTAAAGTGTTGGAATCTAATAAATCTGAAAGTAAAACACTATCCAATATTTACAATATTGGATGCTCTTCCCCTATAGATTTAATGGATTTTATAAATATTATGGAAGGAATTATAGGGAAAAAGCAATCCTAAATATGCTACCTATGCAGTCTGGTGACGTTTATCATACATTTGCAGATACAACAAAGTTTCAAACTGAGATAGGGTATAAACCTCGCGTATTGTTGAATGAAGGTTTACATAATTTTATTAATTGGTATAAAGATTATTATTAATTATTTCATTTAAGATGCACAAAGTTTATAATAATTAATTTATGTTCTTAAATAAAATTCAAAGAATTATAAATAATAATAAGAAAATTATAGAAAATTTTTCTTATTTATCTATTCTTCAGATTCTTAATTTAGCATTACCTCTGATTACTTATCCCTATCTTATAAAGGTTTTAGGAGCTGATCTGTATGGAATGATAATTTATTCACAAGTTATAATATCTTATTTTTCAATCATTATTAATTATGGTTTTGAAGCTTCTGCTACAAAAGATATTTCTGTTAATCGAAGAAATAAAATAAAAATCTCAAATATAGTTTCCAGTGTTTTGGAAATAAAGTTATTTTTGTGGCTAATATCATTTATAATACTTCTAATTTTAATATATCTGTTACCTTCTTTCAGTAATAATAAAATTCTATATTTATTTACTTTTACTCTTACTTTTAACGAGTTTCTATTTCCGGTATGGTACTTTCAGGGTATGGAAAAAATGAAATTTATAACTTTAATAAATGGAAGTGTAAAGGTTCTTTTTTAATATTGATATTTATTTTCATAAAATCCCCTAAGGATTATTATTTTGTACCTTTATTTCATGGAGCAGCAGCTTTTATTGGAGGGATCATAGGGTTATATATAATAATTTTTAAGGATAATATATCATTAAAAATTCAACCTGTATATCGTTTAAAATATTATATTAAGAATAGTTTTTCGATTTTTCTATCTAATATAGTACTTTCAGTTAAAGATCGTTTTAGTATTATTATTATTGGAGCAACTTTGGGTATGCGAGAAGTTGCTATATTCGATTTAGGAATTAAGATTATGAATATATTTATGCAAGTAATTACAATTGCAAACAATGCCGTATTTCCTAAAGTATCAAGAGAGAAAAATTTACAATTTGTAAAACGTTTTGCTAAATATTCTTTTTTAGCATCTATTATTCTTGTTATTATTATACAGCCTTTTTTAAATAATATATTGAACTTCCTTTCTAATAACCTGGAAGGAACTTTAATTGTTTGTAGAATATTATTATTATCTACGATTATTCTATCCTTGAGTGTGGTTATTTCACGCAATTATTTGGTCGCATTTGGATATTTTAAATATTTCTTTTATAGTGTTATTATTACTACTATTTTTTATGTAGTATTTATTGGTGTAGCTTATGCATTTTCACTTTTAGAGTATGTCATAACATTTGCGTGGATTACGGTATTGACTTATTTAGTAGAATTGATATATCGATTAAAAATTTATAGTAAATTAAGTAAAACAGAAATAATGAATGATAGATAAAAAAAATTATACAATAATAAAATCATCAGGTATCAATTTAAATAACAGGTTGAAATGAATAAAAAAGTTATATATACATGCTTAGTGGGTAACTATGATAGTTTATCTCAACCTGGTATTGTTTGTGAAGAATTTGATTATATATGTTTTTCAAATAATATAAAAGAACAGAAAATAGGTGTATGGCAAATCCGTCCTATACCTTTTTTTCATGGAAATAAAACGAGATTATCACGTTATGTTAAATTAAATCCCCATATAGTACTTCCAAATTACATTTATAGTCTATGGATAGATGCTAATATAGAAATTGTAGATAATACTATCTATGAAAGAGTGGAGGTTTTAATAGAAAAAAATCCTTAATTGCACATGTAGAGCATCCTTTCCATAACTGTATTTATAGAGATATTGAAATGTGTATTCTCGATGCTAAAGATAAATTGAAATTATTATTGTCTCAGTATAATTTTTTGATTAAAGAAGGATATCCTGCTGATTTTGGACTATATGAAAACAATTTAATTTTTAGAAAGCATAATGATCCTATAGTAATTTTTATATCAAATGAATGGTGGAAATTATTTATGAGATTTGCTAAAAGAGATCAATTAAATTTGAATTACATATATTGGAAAATTAAGTTTAAGCCTGATTTAATTTTACCATCTGGTATTAATGTGCGTAATTGTCCTGGGTTTAAATATTATCCACATAGAAAATATTCTTTTATAAAAAGAATATTTCTAAAATATAAAACTATACGAAATCGATTGTTCATGTTTGTTATAAAATATTTCCGTAAAAGATAATAATGAGTTCGTTTTTGTTTTATAATTTGTTTTTTTTGATTGTCTTAATGCTTAGTTTTATTGGAGAAAAATTAAACATAAAACTTTTTACTATAAGTGGATATCTTCTTATTTTTTTTCTTATTCGCTTTTCGGTATGATGTAGGGCACGATTATAATAATTATGCAAATATCTTTAATACCATTGCAGATATATTTAATAATAACTTGCAAAGCGTGCTTATTTTGGCATTTTATGAACCTATTGCTATCTTATTTTCTTTTATTTTTAGGCTTACTCTATATCCATATCTTTGGGTAATAGCGTGTTATTCATTTCTCTGTGTATTTATATTATATAAATTGTTAGATCATTATTCTTTTCATACTTCTGGACTTCTTGTCTTTTTTGCACTGAATATGTTTGCTTTTAACTTAGATGTTATTAGGCAAGGATTATCCATTCTAATTTTTCTCTATAGTATAAGATATATTGAAAACAGGAATCCTTTTAAGTATTTTAAATGTGTTTTATTTGCTTGTTGCGTACATTACAGCGCACTAATTACTATTCCATTTTATTTTATTCTGAATATTAAATTGAATAGATATTTTTGTCTTTCTCTTATAATGATTTTTTTATTGGGATACTATTTGAAAATATGGGAAACATTAAGGGAATATGTTTTTAGTCTCATACCTCATTATGGAGAACGATTTTTAGATAATGAACTTCAAACTCAGAGTTTTGAAGTCTCTTCCGGATTAGGTATGCTTTTTAATGTTTTTTTATCTTCTATGATTGTATTTTGTTTGAATAAAAGAAATAAACTATTGGCTAACATGGCATTTGGAGGAATTCTTATTTATTTATTTGCCAATGGTAATTATAATATAGAGAGAATTTCATTTTATCTTTCTTATTCTCTTATGTTGTCTGTTCCTTTCTTTTTTTTCAATTAAAAGATACCGACAAATAGGATATATATTGGGCTTAGGAATATTTATTATAGGAGAAAGAAATATCACAGCTGATATTAGGGGAATAGCTCCCTACCAGACTATTTTTTCTAACAATTTTAAAAATGAAATTTTTAAACCTGATGCTGGACAAGATATTTGATAAATCAAAAAATATGAAGATAGGTTGTATAATTATATTATATAATACAGATTTGGAATTATTAAAAAAAATCATTAGATTCTATTATGGATCAGGTGACAACAATTTTTATTGCTGATAATTCAACTATTGAATTGAACATAATGAATTCTTATTCCCAGCATGATAATATAATTTACAATAAAATGGATGGGAATGTTGGAATTGCTAAAGCTCAAAATCAGGGTATTAAATATTTCCTACGTAAACAGTATGATTATATCTTATTTATGGATCAGGATAGTATTTGTCCTTTTAATTTAGTTAATTCTTTAATTAAAGATTTTCATTATTTGCAAAGTCGTAATGTAAATGTAGGAGGAATAGGTCCCCGCAGTTTTAACAGACAAACAGGGAAAGAATATAAAGGTAAAATAGATACAGGAAACAGGTATGATAAATATCTGACAGAAGTTTCTTCTCTTATTAGCTCGGGAAGTTTAATCCCCGCAAAATTATTTAATGAAGTGGGATTAATGGAAGAAAAACTATTTATTGATGCTGTAGATAATGAATGGTGTTGGAGAGCGAGAAAAAGACAAAATTTGAAATTTTTTATATCGGAAAGAATTAAATTAAGTCATCAATTAGGAGAAGGAGATAAAAAATTTGTAAATATTAATGTTGCAATAGCTACACCCTTTAGAACTTATTATCAATATCGGAATTATTTTATTCTTCTCAGAAGATCCTATGTGCCTATTTATTGGAAAATAAGTATAGGAATAAAATACTTTTTTAAATATTTTTATTACCCCTTACTTGTCTATCCACGATGGAAATATTTTGAAAAAATAAATAAAGGTATTTTTCATGGTATAAAAAATAGATAAACAAACCATAGATAATTAAAATTTTCCTATACAAAATATATAATATGAATAGAGGGCCTTTTTCTGTTTTAATCTCTACTTATTATAAAGATGATTCTAAACAATTGAAAAATAGTTTAGATAGTATTATTCATCAGAGTGTACTTCCAGGAGAAATTGTTTTGATAAAAGATGGCCCTTTAACAAATGATTTAAATAAAGTTATTGAGGATTTTGATATTCAATATTCTTTTTTTAAGATAATTACTCTTCCTGTAAATAAAGGATTAGGAAATGCTTTAGCCATAGGTCTGGAAGAATGTTCTTATGAATTAGTCGCAAGAATGGATGCAGATGATATTTCTAAATATGATAGATTTGAAAAACAATTACAAATTTTCCAGCAATTTCCTGATATAGATGTTGTAAGTGCATGGATAGAAGAATTTGAAGATAATATTTCTAATATAATTTCTATAAAAAAATTACCGGAATATCATGGTGATATTTATAAATATGCTAAAAAACGCTGTCCGGTTAATCATCCAGTTGTAATGTTTAAGAAACAAAGTGTAATAAATTCAGGAAACTATGTAAACTTTCCTTTATTTGAAGATTATTTTCTTTGGATAAGAATGTTACAGAAAGGAGCAAAATTTTATAATATTCAGGAAAGCTTATTGTATTTTCGTTTTTCTCCTGCGATGTTTAAAAGAAGGGGAGGCATAAAATATGCTTTTAGAGAAATTGATTTTCAAAAAGAAATTTGGCAAAGAAGTTTTACTTCATTTCCTGTTTTTTTAGTAATATCTTTATTCGTTTTCTGGTTAGGATTATACCTAATTATTTTAGAACATTAATATATAAAAAACACTTAGAAAATAATTTTTTGCGTATAATCTTTTATATGAATAAAAAATATGTAATAATCGATTTATGTGGTACTTTGTATAGTTCTAATACTACTTTTGAATTTTTAGATTATGTCTTCGCAAAAAATTTGAAGTACCATCTTTTCAAGTTTTTCTTTAAAAATATTTTAGGGAAAAGCATTAATAAAATAATAACATATTTTTTTTCTACAGATTTACTTAGAATCTTAGCTATAAGATTTTTAAAAGGTTTTTCGAGAGAAGAAGTAGAACATTTAGTTGATGAATACTATTACAATATTTTACAATATAAGAAACAGCATAATGTGATTGAGCTGGTTGATTCTCTACGAACGAAAGAATATGAATTAATTATTGTTTCAGCCACATTGGATTGTATTACTAAAAAAGTTGCTCAAGAATTAAATATTTATCAATATTATTCTTCTGAATTATTTTATGATAAGGAAAATCGTTGTCTTGGCAAAATAAAATATGATTTGCTGGGTAAAAAACTTGATTTTTTATTAGACAAAGGTTTTAATCCTCCGTTTGAAATTGTTATATCTGATAATATATCGGATTTAAAATTAATGCAAAAGGCTCTACTTGTTTATGTAATTATTCCTTTTAAATTAAGAAAAAATGGAACGATATATTATTATCAGAAAGTATTACTTATTTTAAAACATATTATGTATAACTAATATACTATAATGAAAAATACAGAATTTTATTTTCCTTTTGTTTATACTTATACTACCCGGTTAAGAACACCTTTAAAAGCAATATCATTAGTATTTATTTATTTAATTCCAGTTTTATATCTATCTCATATGGCTGTTGGGGATGTTTTGCCTATACCTCATTTCTTATTAACATGTTTGCTGGCGATCTTTTCTTATTACAATATTTATGAATTAGGATATATACAAAATGATACAGAGGCAATTAAACATCAAAAAGATCCAGCCTTAAGATTAAGCAAAGAGAAGATCAAATATTATGATAAAAATAAATTGCGAATATATATAGTGAGGATAATTATATGGATATTTGCTAGTATCCTACTTTTTTTATCATCTCCTATTATTAGTTGGTTAACCTACCAGGCAGCTCTTATCTTGACATTATTATTATATCAGATATATAATAGAATAAATAATTGTAGCATTATGCTTATTTATTTTTTATTAGTTACTATACGCTATATAGCACCCGTATTAATTTTTTTACCTGCTCTAAATATGCAAATTTTTATTTTAGCTATTTTAATTTTTCCCTTAAATAAAACGTTAGAATTTAGATCCGAAAAATCTCCTGATGAAAAAACAAATTTATTTTTCCGCAAATATATTATTAAATTTAATCCTAATAATCTTTCAGGATATAGAGTGCTTGCATACGGAGTCTTATTCACTTTATCTCTTATGTTTTTTTGTTGAATATTTTCTCAATTCATTCGGTAATTTTAATTGGATATATGTTAACATACAGAACACTTATATGGCTTTCTATAAAGCTGGGAGTTACATATCGGGAATATTTAAAAAGTTGATACGTGGCATTGCGGCTATAAAAAATTATAATGTTTTTAGTTCTTAAAACTATTCTTGTAATTAATTTCCAATAAAACTATTTATAAATAAAATTTATTCTATGTAAAGCTGATAATATATTGCTGATTTGATTTTGGTGTTATACTTTTGTATGTTATTAACCCGATATATGTATATGAATATTTATAATAAAATAATATGGTTATTTCTCAGTAGTTTTGTAGTAAGCAGTTTATTTGCTCAAATTCCGCAGGATTTATTAGAAAAAGCTAAAGCTATGGGGATTACTGATGATCAAATTCAACAGGAATTAGCAAAGCGTGGATTGACTACTAATGATCCTACTTTAGACTTTGGCTCTGAAATTGACCCAAAAGTAATAGATCGAACAATTTCTCCAACTGTAGGAGATATTTTACCTGTGGAGATTCAGCGGGAACTAAATCAACCAGAAGAAGAATTAGAATATACCGTTTTTGGACGGGAAATTTTTTCTAATAGATATCTGACTTTTGCTCCGGATTTGAATGCTCCAACTCCTAAAAGCTATCGGTTAGCAGCAGGAGATGAACTTTTGATTAATGTCTGGGGGGATTCTGAATTGAATTTAGAACTGATCGTTTCTCCGGATGGGACTATCATCATTCCTAATCTGGGACCTGTTAAGGTGAGTGGATTAACCATAGAAGCTGCAGAAAATAAGATTCGGATGGAATTAGGAAGGATCATGTCTGACATTGTGAATGCTGATTCTGCTAATACATTTGTTTCTGTAAGTTTAGGCCAAATACGTAGTATTAAAGTGCATATTGTTGGGGAAGTGGTGGCTCCTGGTACCTATACGCTAAATTCATTTGCAACTCTTTTTAATGCTTTATATGCTTCGGGTGGTGTAAATGATATAGGCTCTCTCCGTAGTATTAAGCTTTTCCGGAATAGTAAGGAAATTGCTAATCTGGATGTCTATGATTATTTATTGAACGGACGTTTTGAGACAAATGTTCGATTAGAAGATAATGATATGATTATGGTGGATACTTATGATCAGTTAGTGACAATTACTGGAAAAGTAAAACGGAAACGTATTTTTGAACTGCGGCAGGGTGAAACGTTGAAACAGTTATTAGATATGGCGGGTGGATTTGCCGGGGATGCGTATCGGGATGATATTCGGGTAAACCGTAAGTCTGGTAGAAGGTATCAGATTGCTACAGTTAAAGAAAGTGAGTTTGGCTCTTTTGTCATGCATGATGGAGATTCCTGTGTTGTAGATTCGGTGATTCCTTTTTATGAAAATCGTTTGATTATTACCGGTGCTGTCTGGCGTCCAGGTGAATATGAATTAAATGAACAGGTTCATACAGTAAAACAATTAATTGATCAGGCAGCAGGAGTAAAAGGGGATGAGTTTACCGGGCGGGCACAGATCACCCGGTTAAATCCTGATTTTACTTCTACTTTAATTGCAGTGGATATTCGCGGTATCCTGAACGGAGTTTCTCCGGATATTCAATTACAACCGGAAGATCAACTGCACATTCCTTCTCTTTTTGATTTGAGGGAACCCTATACAGTAAAAGTCAGTGGAGCTGTGAATATTCCGGATACTGTTTTCCCTTATCAATACAATATGACAATAGAAGACGCTATTATGATGGCAGGTGGTTTGAAAGAATCGGCTGCGGCCATTCATGTAGAGGTGGCCCGTCGTATTAAAGATCCTATGTCCAGTAGTATAGGTAATAAGATAGCGGAAGAGTTTACTTTCACGTTAACGGATGGATTCCATTTATCAGGAGATGATATCATCTTTACATTGGAGCCTTTTGATGAAGTGTATGTTCGTTTCTCTCCCGGGTATCAAGAACAACAGGTTGTGAAGATCTCCGGAGAGGTTACTTTTGCCGGGAATTATGTACTGGCAGAGAAGAATGCACGCCTGAGTGATATTATTTTGAAAGCGGGGGGGGAGTTACTCCGGATGCGTATGTGAAAGGTGCCAGCTTAAAGAGACAGCTCACAGATGATGAAATGCGCCGGATTGAAACTTTGTTGGAATTGTCTACCGGCGCACAGGGACGGGATTCGGTTGCGGCAGATGCTATTAATCTAACAGATTATTCCGTAGGAATTGATCTGGAAAAAGCATTAGCTAATCCCGGAAGTGCGCATGACGTCGTGCTACGGGATGGGGATGAATTATTTATTCCGCAACTGCAAAGTACAGTGAAAGTGAGTGGAGCTGTGACCTATCCGAATAGTGTGACTTACACAAAAGGGGTAGGAGTTCGAGGATATTTATCACAGGCAGGTGGTTATCATGATCTGTCCCGTAAATATCCGATTGTTGTTTATATGAATGGAAAGGTGTCTACAACGAAACGTACGGGTATTTTCTTTAAGAAATATCCGAAGGTAGAACCCGGTTGTGAGATTTTAGTTCCGACAAAAACAAGAGGACAACGTATGAGTATGGCTGAAATAATGAGTTTGAGTAGTACAAGTGCATCCATGGCTGCGATGGTTGTTTCTATCATAAACACACTTTCAACAAGTTCAAAGTAGTTTCATGGAGAAGAATATTTTAAGAAATAGTACGGAAGAACAGGAAATTGACCTGGTTGAACTGGCTAAAAAGGTCTGGAAGGAGAAAAAACTAATTTGTAAGGTTTGTGGAGTTGCTGTTGTCCTTGCATTCATTATAGCGTTTAGTATACCGAAAGAATTTCAGACGGTTGTTAAGTTAGCCCCTGAAAGTACGGAAAGTTCTAAAAACCTGGGTAATTTGGGAGGATTGGCTGCTATGGCGGGTATTAACTTGGGATCAGCCTCCACTGCCGATGCCATATCCCCAGACTTGTATCCGGATGTGGTTCAGAGCACTCCTTTTATATTGGAGTTATTCCCGGTTGAGGTAATGGATCTGAAAGGAAATTATACGGTTTCTCTATATGATTATATGGATGAGTACCAGAAAAAAAACTTGGTGGGGATATTTCTTTAAATTGTCTTTGGATCTCTTTAAATGGTTCCGGAATTTGCTCGTCGGGGAAGAACATCTGTCAGACGGATTGCTAAATCCTTTTATTTTATCTGAAGATCAGGAAGAAGTTATAAAAAAGCTTAGAGAACGAATCTCTGTTTCAGTAGATAAAAAAACGTATGTCATTACTGCTTCCGTAGAAATGCAGGATCCTCTTATCTCGGCTCAGATTGCTCAATTGGTGGTGGAGAAACTCCAGGATTATATTACGGAATATCGGACACAGAAGGCTAAACAGGATTACGAATTTACGAAACAGGTTTATGAGGAGTCAAAGGGAACCTATTACAAAGCTCAACAAACGTATGCGGCTTTTGAGGACTCCAATAAGAATATTATTTCTGCCAGTTACCGGACGGAAAAGGAACGGTTGAAAAATGATATGGACCTGGCTTATAATATTTATAATACACTGGCGCAGAAATTAGAGCAGGACCGGTTGCGGGTACAGGAGCGGACCCCGGTGTATACAGTAATTGAACCGGCAACGGTTCCGTTGAAAGCCTCTTCTCCTAAAAAGCTTTTGATCCTGATCGGGTTTGTCTTCCTGGCGGGTGTTGGAGCTGTGGGGTGGATCCTGTTTAAAGACGCGGTCTTTAGGAATTGAAAATTTTGACACCTATACTATTATGAAGATATATACTGCGGACTCATAAACAAGTTTGTTTATTGACTGTTCTATATATGCTGTTTGCTAATGAAGTAAAAGGAAATATATAACATGAATAATAGACTGACTTTATGTACTCTTTTTCTTTGCTACCTGATCACCGGATGTAATTCACTCTATACCGTAAGCGACTGTAAATTGGTTGCGCACAGGGGATATTGGGATACGGAAGGATCCTGTGACAACTCGATTGCCAGTCTGGAAAAAGCGATTGCGTTTGGAGTATATGGAGTTGAGTTTGATGTGGTGCAATCTGCGGATGATAGTTTATTGGTGTGCCACGGGCCTGATCATGGGCAGTTGGAGATAAAAAAATCTTCCTATGTTGACTTACGGAATGTAAAGCTTGAAAATAAGGAGACCATGCCTTCTTTAAGGGAATATTTTCAGGCGTGTAAAGCTCTTCCTCCCTGTATGCTTTTTCTGGAAGTGAAAGATCTGGATAGTGTGGAACAGATCTTGGCTTTGGTGGATGAATTTTCTTTTCAGGAAAGAGTGGTGTATCTTTCTTTTTCTAAAACTGCCTGTGTGAATATAAAAACGGCAACTCCGAAAAATGAGGTCTTCTATCTGAATGGGGATCTTTCACCGGATGAACTGCTGGAACTAAACCTCGATGGATTTATCTATAGTTTTTTAACCCTGAGGGATAGACAACACTGGCTGAACCGTGCCAAAGTCCTGGGAATGAAACATGGAGCCTATAATGTAGATAGAAAAGCCCATCTCAAATGGTGTTTATTGAATGACATCACCTATGCTTTGACGGATAATCTGATTTTATTCAGAGAACTATCTACAGAATAATAAACCCCGGCGGGGTTGCATCAAAAGCCCAGGGCCGAGCGCAGCGATTCCCTGGGTAAAGAGAATCCTATGATAACCTTGTAAAGGTTTCATTTCCCTGCTCCACTGGGTGCAACCCCTTCAGGGTTGACATGGGACCATCCTACCCAGGGAATCGCCTTTGGCTCATCCCTGGGCTATTGTTGGAACCCCGCCGGGGTCTTTGGCTAACATTGATTATAAATCTCCTTCGACGAACAGAAAACGACCAAACCTCTCCACTACATGAAATTTGTTGTTTTCATCTCTCATCTCTCATATTTGCTTCTATCTTTTTAGAATACAGATGGTTAAATTATTAGAGATGCGAAAAATACATCTCTAATCATCTCTCATCCCTCATGCTCTTTTTCGGCTACATGATAGCGGGTTCCTTTCATGGTGACCCGCCTGGGGATCTCTTGCTTGTTGAGGATCCGGCCGAAACTGATGGCTTTTTGTTCGGAGAGGGGGATGCCGCTTTTTTTGCATAGGATTTGAAGGATCTCTACGGCTAATAGCCATTGACCGGGAGCATCCGGGGTGCCTGCCCGGAAGTAGCTGTTGAAGAGTTGCTCTGCGATGGGTTGGTAACGGAGCTCTTCATTGCTTTTGGCCAGTTCGGTTTCCTGTTCCGGAGTAAGCCAGTATTGTGTGCCCCGGTAGAGGAGGGTTTTGGCTTGTGCGTAGAGTTGAGGATAGTGGATGTAGGTCGCATTGTCTACCGGTTTTTTGATCTCTATACAGATAAAGCGACGGTTGCCGGAGATATCAGTCAGTAGCTCTTTGTGGTTACTGGTGGCTATAAAAGAGGCGTACCGTTTAAGATTGACGAACGTAGACTTATAAGCTGCCCGGGTGGTGACCTCGGTCTTGGTCAGGATGTGTTTCAGGAATCCCTGGTCCCGGGGACTGATCTGGTCGAATTCGTCGATATTGATCAGGGCAAAGCGGTGGAGGGAGAGTTCTGCGTCTTTTTTCCGGCTGAAATCGATCCGGTCGGTATAAAGATTGCGTAGTTCGGGGGGTAAGAGGCCTTTACAAAAAGTGGTTTTCCCGAATCCCTGCGGACTGATCAACAGAGGAGAAAGACTGTTGCCGTAAAGTTGTTTCCTTCCGGACCATTGGGCCACCATACTCAGGAACCAGCAAAAAAACAGTTCCGGCCATAATGGATTTTCGCATACGATCATCCGGGCGATGGAACGGATATGATCTTCTCCATCCCATTCGGGAAGAGTAAAGAGATAGTCTTCTAAGGGAGAGTAGGAGGGAATCCGGTCCGAATGAATGTAGCGCTTGATATCCCGGTCCCAGATGTTTAACCCTTCACTCAAAGCATCTAATGACATGCTGTTTAAGACCCGTTCGTCAATAGGGGAGAAATGGAAGTGAGCCGCCCGGTTTTTCCGGTATTCTACTTGTTGGGTCTGGGTATTGAAGCGGACCTCATAGCGTCTTTTCATAAATTCCGCCAGCCGGATGGAAAGTTCCTGTTCGGGACGTATACAGGGTTTACTTCCGAATCCTGCCTGGTTTTGATAGACATTCCCAAATGTTTCCCGGATCTCTGTCTCTTCTTCCGGATGGTCCGACCGGGAAACGGTCCACCAGCTTGCGTCTTCCTGTGGGATACCTGAATGAAAACAGTTTTTGGCTAACCGGACTAAGAAGGCTTTCCTGTCTTTTTCTTCCGGTATATAGCTGTTAGCTTCCCGGAGAGAGGTTTCATAGAGAAGAGATACCATTTTATACTTATCATATCCGGAAGGCATGCGTTGCAGTGGATTGGGTTCATCTAACCGGATCTCCGGTATATCCGTATGAACAGGCATCGCATCCGGCTGTTTCATCAGGACCGGATGGGCCGCCGGTGCATAGTAGAGGTGGGGATCATAGGTGAAACGGCATCCTCTTTCGGGAAGTGGCTCTTTCAGATCGACCGGGAAAGGGATCTGGGGCTGGTAGATCCGGATGGCCATGATATAGGCATGCGCCTGATAGACCCGGATATCCTCCTGTGTTACCGGTAGAGTTCCGTCCGGCCTGGTAAAACGGACCAATACTTTGACGGAGCGGCCACTTACCCCGGTAAAAGCAGCTAAGGTCTGGGGTATTTCCGCTGCCAGTTTGCAGATCTCCCGGGTTTCATGTATACCGGAAAGTTGATTGAATTCCAGCAGGATGATCCCATTATAGGTAGTCATCTGAATTTCCTTCCCGGTTCGCCGGAACGAGGCGGTGAATAGTATGACCGGTAACTTCTGGGCACTCTCCGGAGCCGACCGGGGGTGTAATAACGCAATTCCTCCCTGAACCGGGAAACCGGACGTTGTTTGGTTTCCGTTTTCAGTTTTTCTATTAATGCGTCCAGTTCGAGGGTGTGGAGGGTCTCGGAACGGTTATCCTTGCGGTATAAACTAACTTTCATAAGGGTACGATTTAGTGGGCAGTCCGGGAACTGCCGGCGTTTAACAATCCAATTTAAAAGTGAGGGGTAAGATATAAAAAAGATGGCATAAAAAGATGGATTCCTGCAGACTATTTTTTATATTTATCACGGGTAAATCTTTGTCTTCCAGGTGGAAGTTATGCGTCTCCCAGGCGGGAGTCATATGACTTCCACGTGAAAGACATATGACTCTCGTGTGGGAGACGAAGAAAGGCTCCTGAAAAATATATGAATTTGCAGGCATGAAACTAAATTTAAACGCTTGGCCTTATGACAATCTATTATGACTTTTTGAAAAAGCCGGGACCATCCAAAGAAGAAGAGAACCCGGTATTGTTTCCACGGATGGTGTCCTCGGGCACGGTTACAACCGGGGAATTGTATAGAAACATCTCTGACGGCACTACTTTTCAGCAAGGAGAGTTGGAAGGGGCTATGAATGCCCTGATTGACGAAATGGTCTTTCAGTTGCGGAATGGTTACCAGGTCCAGTTGGGAAAGTTAGGCTATTTTTCCTTAGGATTGACCTCTCGCCCGGTGACAGATCCCTCCACGATCCATGCCCAATCCGTTTCTTTTAAAAGTGTGAATTTCCGTCCCTCGGCCTGGATGAAGGATCAGTTTAAGAGTGTTACACTGAAGAGAGCGGCCAGCGGGTTTAACCATTCCTTTCCGTCGGATCCGGAAGATAGGAAGAACCTACTGGAACAATATCTGAAGACTCATTCTTTTATCACCCGCCAGCACTATCAATCCCTGACCGGACAACTAAAAGATAAAGCCTGGAAGGATTTAAACGGATGGGTGAAAGAGGGTTATTTAGATACTACCGGGAGTGGTACCCATAAAGTCTATCTTCTGAAGAAGGATAGAGAGTAATCTGTCCGCATGAGAGATGAGAGATCATTAGAGATGCATTTTTTACATCTCTAATACTTTAATCGTTTGTATTCTAAAAAGATAGAAGCAAATATGAGAGATGAGAGATGAAAACAACAAATTTCATGTAGTGGAGAGGTTGGATCGTTTTTTGTTTATCGAAAGGGATTTGTAATCAGTGTTATTCGGCAGATTTAATTGTCCCGAATGGGGCATATTCAAATCAGCCCTGGGCAACGTATAGTCATGTCCGGAAGATTTTTGCAAAGGGTGATCTTCGTCTCTTAAGTCCCAAAGGGACGACACATAATAGCCTGGGATGCAAGTCCCAGGTAGGGAGATTCTCACCCGGGGTGTGCTGTAAGTATGACCTGGGATTTGCATCCCAGGCTATTATATGACGTCCTTTCAGGACTTAAGAGACAGAGAAAAAATCTTCCGGACATGACTATACGTTGCCTGGGGCTAAGTTAAGCAAGGCCTACGACCTGTTGAGAATCTTCCGACCACGACTGATTTATAATACCCTTCGACAAAATTGCTCTCTGCTGGTGATAGTCCCAGGTGAAAAAAGAAAATAAATTTTCAATTATTCATTCTCTATTTTCAATTAAATTTTAACTTGCGTTTGTTAATCAGTAGGATCAGTAGTTCAGGAATAACATGTTTTTCCTTAACTCCTAAGAAGCGAAGCGAGGGATAGCTCTCTGAATTCTTGGGCTACTGATTCACATTCATCATTAAAACAGAACCGTTATGATCGTAGGAGTACCGAAAGAGATTAAGAACAATGAGAACCGGGTGGGGTTGACGCCTGCCGGAGCAAGGGAGTTGATAAAGAGAGGTCATACTGTCTATGTGCAGCAGACTGCGGGTGAGAACAGTGGTTTTCCGGATATAGCCTACGAAGCGGTAGGGGCCCGGCTCCTTCCTACAATTGAAGAGATCTATCAGATTGCTGATATGATCGTAAAGGTGAAAGAACCAATTGAACCGGAATATCCCCTTGTCCGGAAAGGACAGTTGCTGTTTACTTATTTCCATTTTGCTTCCGAAGAGAAACTGACCCGTGCGATGATGAAAAGTGGTGCGGTTTGTCTGGCTTATGAGACGGTAGAGAATCCGGACCGTAGTTTGCCGTTGCTTATTCCGATGAGTGAGGTAGCCGGGCGTATGTCTGTACAGGAGGGGGCCCGGTTTCTGGAGAAACCGCAGGGAGGAAAAGGAATTCTGTTAGGTGGGGTTCCTGGTGTAAAACCTGCCAGAGTGCTTGTTTTAGGTGGAGGTGTGGTTGGCTATCATGCGGCTTTAATGGCTGCCGGGACCGGTACGGATGTAACCATTGCGGATATTTCTTTGCCACGGTTACGCTTTCTGGATGAAGTGATGCCTGCCAATGTGAAAACGTTATATTCTTCTATTCATAATATTGAACTGGAACTTCCTTTTACGGATCTGGTGATTGGTGCCGTATTGATCCCGGGAGCTAAAGCTCCCCATCTGATCACCCGTTCCATGTTGCAGTTATTACAGACGGGAAGTGTACTGGTGGATGTAGCTATTGACCAGGGAGGATGTTTTGAAACTTCCCGTCCTACCACGCATGCAGAACCGACTTATGTAGTGGATGGCATTGTGCATTATTGTGTAGCTAATATTCCCGGAGCAGTGCCGCAGACTTCCACGCTGGCCCTTACGAATGCTACCTTGCCGTATGTGCTAAAGCTGGCGGAAAAAGGCTGGGAGCAGGCCTGTTCAGAAGATAAAGGCCTGTCTCTCGGATTAAATGTGGTGGATGGAAAGATTGTCTATCCGGGGGTAGCGGAAGCGTTCCCCGAATTAATTGAAAATTGAAAATTTATTTTCTTTTTCACCTGGTACTATCGCCGACAGGGAGCATTTTTGTCAAAGCGGATTCTTTTGTCAGTTATTAATTTTATCATTAAAAACGTCCGTGTTCCCCGCACACTTCACAGGCGGGGATCGCATGAGAACCGGCAGTTTCAACTATTTAGTAGTAGGAGAACTGTTCCTTCCTTTGCGATCCCCGCCTGCGCGGGGAACAACGTCTTTTTATATTGCTGATAATCAGTGATATGTTTGGGTATTAAAACTTCTGGCTATGAGTCTACTCCCTTCTTGAACTCCTCTCTACCCACCTCTTTTACAGGCCGTAGGCCTATCCTATGTCAGCCCCCAGCAACGCTGGGGGTGGATAACCGAGTCTATATTGCGAGCTGGAGGCCCAGCATAGTCTCCTATATAAACTAAAAAAATAGGGTTACCTCCGGTTATTTTTATCCTATGCTGCTCCTACGGAGCGAAATATCTTCTGTATCACCTACACCCCGGCATTGCCGGGGCCTAACATAGGATAGGCCTACGGCCTGTAAAAGAGGTGGATAGAGAGGAGTTTGAGAGGGGTTAAATAGCCTATTGCCAGGTAGTTAGCAAGGAGATAAAATCTTCCGGCTATGACTGATCACAGATCTCCATTGACGAAAAAAAGAGGTTCTCATTAAGGAACCTCTTTTTTGTGAATCTATAATTTTCAATGATCCATTTCAATTATTTAAATATGAATCGGAACAGGTCATTCCCGTTGGCGTAAATCAGCAGGGAGAATAGCAGTACCATTCCTGTGATCTGTGCGTATTCCATGAACTTGTCGTTGGGTTTACGGCGGGCGATTACTTCGTAGAGCAGGAGCATGATGTGTCCTCCGTCTAATGCCGGGATCGGCAGGATGTTCATAAAGGCCAGTACGATAGACAGGAAGGCGGTCTGCATCCAGAATGCCTGCCAGTTCCAGTAAGCCGGGAAGATACTGCCGATCGCGCCGAATCCTCCTAAACTGGAAGCCCCTTCTTTGGTGAAGACATATTTCATATCATTGACATAGCCTTTCAGGGTTCGTACACCCAATTTCGCTCCGGCCGGGAATGATTCGAGGAAGCCGTATTTTTTGGTTACTACCCCATAAATATCTGTATAGGGTTTCACCTTTACACCTAACAATCCGGCTGTATCTGTAGTTAATGCGACGGACTGAGGAATACCGTTACGATAGAAACCTACAGTAATTTCCTGGCTTTTGTGCATATCCAGTTGCTCTTTGACATCAAAGAAGGTCGGGGTTGGAATTCCATTGATGGAAACGATACTATCTCCGGGTTGTATACCGGCTATGGCAGCGGGTGAATTTTTTTCTGCTACTTCCCGGATGACCATAGGGAACCGGATACCGGCAAAGGTATCATTATTCCGTACCATCCGCTGGAAGACATCATCCGGAATGGAGATAACAGTTTCCACTCCATTTCTCAGGACAGTGGCTGTATGTGCATTCATAATGGTGCGGACAGTCTGTACATCAAAGCGGTCTAATTCTTTGTTATCAGCTTTCAGTAGGATATCTCCATCCTGAAAACCGATCTCCTGGAAAGTTTGGGAATATTCCATTCCTAAACTCATGTTTTTCAGGGGAACATACGAGTCTCCCCACTTCAACAGGATCATCGAGTAGATGAACAGTGCCAGAATGAAGTTGAACATGACTCCACCCGCAATGATCAACAGACGTTTTCCTGCTGATTTACTTCTGTATTCATAGTCTTTGGGGGGCTGTGCCATCGCTTCTTTATCCATGCTTTCATCAATCATCCCGGATATTTTGCAATACCCTCCTAAAGGTAGCCAGCCGATACCATATTCCGTGTCGCTGTTTTTCGGTTTGAATTTGAACAGGGAAAACCAGGGATCAAAAAAGAGATAAAATTTTTCAACCCGGACTTTGAACAAACGAGCAAAAAGAAAGTGTCCCATTTCATGGACAAACACTAATATCGATAAACTCAAAATGAGTTGTAGTGCCTTAATTAAAAAGGTTTCCATTTATTTATATTTTATTTTTAGTTTATTACTTTATAAGAGTAGAAGCAATTTTCCGTGCTTCCGCATCAGTGGCTACATAATCTTCATAGGTAGGAGCAGTAAGGAAGTTTGTTTTTTGCATCGTTTCTTCGATCACGTCACTCATTTGAAGGAAGCCTATTTCATCCTGTAAAAAAGCGGCTACTACTACCTCATTCGCTGCATTCAGTATGCAAGGCATGTTCCCTCCTTTCCGGATGGCTTCGAATGCGTAGGCTAAGTTCCGGAAACGATGGGTGTCCGGTTCCTCAAACGTGAGGGTGGAGTACTGCCGGAAATCCAGCCGGGGAGCTATGTCCTTCAATCTTTTCGGATAAGAGAATGCATAGCTGATCGGTAGCTTCATATCCGGCACTCCTAACTGGGCGATAATCCCTCCGTCTTCAAATTCAACCATGGAATGAATGATGGATTGGGGATGTACCAGCACTTCGATCTGATCCGGTTCCACTCCAAAAAGCCATTTGGCTTCTATCATTTCAAATCCTTTGTTCATCATGGAGGCGGAATCGATGGTCACTTTGGCACCCATATTCCAGTTCGGATGTTTCAACGCCTGGGCCTTCGTTACTGTGGCCAGTTCTTCCAGTTTCTTCGTACGGAAAGGACCTCCTGAAGCTGTCAGTATGATTTTTTGTATGTGATTATTCTCTCCGGCTAAGCATTGAAAGATGGCTGAATGTTCAGAGTCTACGGGAAGGATCGGGGCATTGTATTCGTCTGCCATGGTAGTGATCAACTCGCCGGCTACGACTAATGTCTCTTTATTGGCTAAAGCGATCGCTTTGCCTGCTTTGATGGCGGAGATGGTCGGTTGCAAACCGGCATATCCCACCATGGCAGTAAGTACCATGTCAATCGGTTCGGATTGAACCACTTGTGTGATGGCATCTGCTCCGGCCCATACTTTGATCGGGAGATCTTCCAGTGCCTCTTTCAGCTCCGGATATTTTTGCTCATTCGCGATCACCACGACTTCCGGCATGAATTTTTGTGCCTGTTGGATTAACAGGTCTACCTGATTATTCGCTGTCAGGGCATAGATGTCAAAAAGGTCCGGATGTTCACTGACTACTTCCAATGCCTGTGTTCCGATGGAACCGGTAGAACCTAATATGGCTAAACTTCTTTTCATTTCTTAAAATGCTATATATTCCTGAGGGTTGACCGGGCTGCCCCGGTACCACAGTTCAAAATGGAGATGAGGCCCTGTGGATAAGTCTCCGGTGTTACCGACTAATGCGATGGCTTCTCCGGCTACCACATGGTCACCTACCCGTTTTAATAACAACTCATTGTGTTTATATATGGAGAGAAATCCATTCCGGTGTTGAAGCTGGATCACGTTGCCGTAATTAGCATCGAATCCCGTAAACACGACCGTTCCGTCCAGGGTGGCTAATACGCTTTCGTTAGGAGCCGCAACGAGGTCTATCCCGTAATGCCCTTTCTCCATTTCAAAAGGAGCGGATATGATCCCGTTGACCGGTTTATAGAAGATAATTCCTTCCGGTGGAGCCGGATTCGGATTCAGTACGGTCAGGTTGTATTTTTCTTCTTCCTCAAAATTCCGGACGAACTCTTCTTCTTCTTTTCCCCGGGGAATATTATAATTGGGATTTACCTGTGCCAGTGAATCAATGGTACGGATGGAATCTAACGGCAGGGTTCCTGCCAGAATGCCGGATACGTTTTCCAGATAGAGTGCCTGAATAGCTATCATACGTTCCAGTGAATCTGCCCGGAGCGCGTTCTGTACGATCTCTTTCCGTACTTCTACATCAAGATATCCCGGCAGGTAATTCCGGATAGGGGTTTTGATGATGAAGAGAGCGGTTACTACAATGATCAGGAAGGCGAAAAGCAGCAGGGAGATAAAGGCGGATAGCTGGGATAAGCGAAACGACCAAACCTCTTCCAACGTATCTTCATTAAAAAAAGATAACTTGTATTTGAAGCGGACCTGACGCCAGAAAGATTTCTTATTTTTCTTTTGTTGCTTGTTTGCCATAGTGACCTTTGAAACACAAAAGTAGCAAAAAGCCTTCCGCTATGCTACTTTTTAATTATTTTTCAGACTGTATGCTGTTTCCGGGATTTCATTACAGATCCAAAAGACCTTCCGGAACCGATACGGTCAATTGCTTTTCTGTGTGATCGGCGGCAGTGATAATCTCTTCCACCGCCGGGATCAGGATTTCTTTGTCATCCTGCCGGATCTGAAGCAGCACATTCATCGTGCTTTCATCGACACCTGTGATCATGCCTAAGGGGCCATGTTTTTCATCTGTGACCTGAAAACCGATAAAGCTATCCCAGGTAATGTCTCCGATGAGGTCATTTTCTTCTCCCATTTCATCCAATGGATAGAATACGTCCCGGTTGGTAAATTCTCTGACTGCTTCGTCAGAATCTATGTTTTCCAGTTTGACTAATATGACATTCTCTGATTTGTAACGGTACTCTTCAATAAAGAAAGGTACGAGTATACCGTTTATATCACAAATGATATAGGGATCATCCGAATCGTCAAAAACATCGCTGTTCGTGATCAGGCTGATTTCTCCCTTGATCCCGTGGGGCTTGCCAAATTGTCCGATCTTAAAGACCTCTTCCTGTTTGATCATGTGGATTCCGGATTTTGTTTATTGTCTGGAGATATGGGCTCCGATAGCATTTAACCGTTGGTCGATGCATTGATAGCCCCGGTCTATCTGGTCAATATTCTGAATCTGGCTGGTACCTTCCGCACTCATAGCAGCGATCAACATAGCGATCCCGGCCCGGATATCCGGGGAGACCATCGTCGAACAGCGCAGTTTATAGCGGTTTCCTAATCCGATCACGGTGGCACGGTGGGGATCACATAAAATAATCTGCGCGCCCATATCAATCAGTTTGTCGACAAAGAACAGACGGCTTTCAAACATTTTCTGATGGATCAGTACGCTTCCTACTGCCTGCGTGGCTACGACAAGGAAAACGCTTAACAGGTCAGGCGTTAATCCCGGCCAGGGTGCATCCGATATGGTCATAATAGAACCGTCAATGAAAGTTTCTATTTCATAGGAATCATGCGGAGGGATATGGATATCATCTCCCTGTTTTTCTACTGTGATCCCTAAACGGCGGAACGAATCGGGGATAATCCCTAATTTATCGTATCCTGTATTTTTGATGAGCAGATCCGAACCGGTCATGGCGGCCATACCGATGAAACTGCCTACTTCGATCATATCCGGTAATATGGAATGAGTTGTTCCTTTCAGTTCTCTGACTCCTTCAATGGCCAGCAGGTTGGAACCGATCCCGGAAATACGGGCTCCCATATTATTCAGCATATCGCATAATTGCTGCAGGTAGGGTTCACAGGCTGCGTTGTAGATGGTCGTTTTTCCTTCTGCAAATACGGCACTCATCAGAATGTTGGCCGTTCCTGTGACTGATGCTTCATCCAGAAGCATATAGGTTCCTGTGAGCTTTTCAGCTTTGATATCATAGATTTGGTGGAGTGGGTCATAGGTAAATTCTGCGCCTAATTTCTGGATCCCGGTGAAGTGGGTGTCTAAACGGCGACGGCCGATCTTGTCTCCTCCCGGTTTCGGGAATTGCGCCTGGCCGAAACGGGCGACTAAGGGTCCTACGATCATAACAGATCCACGCAGGGAACCGCTTTTCCTGATGAACTCTTTCGTCCGCATATAGTCCAACCGGATCTCGTCCGCCTGGAAAGTATAGGAGTTCGCAGATAGTCGTTCTACTTTGACACCTAAAGATTGCAGGAGTTGGATCAGGTTGTTGACATCCAGAATATCGGGTATGTTGTGGATCGTTACCTTCTCCGGGGTGAGAAGTACGGCACAGATCACCTCCAACGCTTCGTTTTTAGCTCCCTGTGGAATGATATTTCCTTTTAACGGATGGCCTCCTTCTATGATAAATGAGCTCATCTGTTTTTACGGGGGTAGTTTTTCTTATTGTTACTGCCTGTATTGTTAGTGTTATTACGGGCAAGAATATCACGGCTTTCCGTCAGTTTATAAGATTCTTCGTTCAATACAATCTGGCCCTTTGAAAGTTCATCCAGATCTTTGAAGATCTTCCGGTCATCTACCGATTCTTTGTTCCAGGTAAGGAACGATTTTTTCATCTGGTTGGCCAGTAGTCTGGTCAACTGTTCCCGTTGTTCACCGGCTTCCATATCCGTTGCTTTTTGGATCATCAACTCCAGGGTTTTTCCGTAGTGACGGTATCGGATACGGGAGTTGTTGTATGGGATGCGTGGGGGACGGGCGTAGAGATTTTCTTTTTTAATGATCTCGTACGGGTAGTCGATATCTAATTTGAAATCTGCCATGATAGCCAGATGATCCCAAAGGATATGTTTGAAGTCGTTCACATCCCGAAGGTGTGGGAACAGATTTCCCATAATATTGATGATGGTGTTTGCGCATCGTTTGCGCTCTTCCCTGTCTTCGATCTTTACACAATAGTCTACCATGTTCTGGATGTTACGTCCGTACTCCGGCAGATTTAATTTGCTTAATTCTGTATTATATTTCATTCTGATCAATTTAATCGTACAAAGATAGGTGTTTTTTTAATATTTTTGCTTGTTTATGGGGTTGTTTGGGTTCTTCTTTTTGCTTGATCAAAAAGAAGCAAAAAATCAAGGCTGCACCGCCTGGGCTACCTGCGGGAAACACTCGCTGAAAGGTCCGAAACTCGCTACGCTCAGACAGCGGACCTTTCTTTACGCTCGCTTATTCCCTCCGGCTTCACGCCCATTCGCTGAGGCCCGGGATGTTCAAGTCCATGTTTCCTGTGCAGGGAACACAGAGATGTTGCTCAATCTAAATATACCCCTTTATCAGGATAACGGTATAAGTCGTACATTTGTTTAATTTGTTGGGGTAAAACTCTTTCCCGGGATAGTGAGGGAAGTTGATCTATAGGGAAGAAGTCTTTATCGAGGATGTCGAATGTTTCGTTGAAGGCTCCTCCGGTTATGCGGCAGAGGATAAAGGTTTTGTATACGTAGAACGGGATTATGGGATGGGGGTGTTTGGACATATCCATCATGGCTAACAGGCGGACTACTGCTACATCTAATCCGGTTTCTTCTTTAACCTCTTTGATGGCTACTTCGCCGGGAGAAAAACCAATGTCGGCCCATCCGCCGGGTAATGACCAGCAGCCGTCGTGTTTTTCTTTAACTAACAGGATCTCGTCTTTGTCGTTAAAGACAACGGCCCGTATGTCTACTTTGGGGGTTGCATATTCTTTTTGGTTCAGGTAGAGATTGCTGATATCTTCCAGGTTTTCCACTCCGGTGGCCAGGGCGGCTATTTTGTGTCCGATGGTATTTAATTCTTCATATCGTTCCGTGTCGTATTCACTCAGGGAGTAGGTGAGGCCGTTACCCGCCAGCGCACAGATTCGTTGTGCTAACAACGTCAGTTCTTTTTGTGTGTCTTGTGCCATATAGAAAAGAGTAAAAGTTTTTTATTTAATAAACGGACAGAAACCGTTTTTATTGAGTAAAGGGTTGAAGTGGACCCAAAAATTGGTATAATTATGAAGTATAATAAGACAGAACAATTATTGGCTGTTAAAAAGTGTGCTATCGGGTACTTCTTCTTTACGTTCGGCAGCCGCCCGTTTGGGTTGCGATCATAAACTGGTTCGCACCCGGTTCGCCCATTATAGGCGTTTTGGAGAATCGGGTCTTTGCCCTACAAGAAAAAGTTATAGGGGAGATTTTAAGTTGAAAGTCTCTCTGATGGCCAGAAGTACGTTTTATTATCATCTTAAAAAGTCAAAAGATCCGGATAAGTACTCTCCTTACAAAGAAGAGATCACTCGAATTTATCATTCCCGCAGGGACGGTATGAAAACTTCAGCAATTAAAACAAGAGGTAGAAGATATTCAGAAAGGAGAATATATTCTTCATGAGGAAGTAGTCCAGGTAATCAAACGACATAGTTCATGACAAAAGTTGTTTGGTTAAAGCGAGTTGTTAACCATCTGCAACAAATTTATGACTACTATGCTGAAACCAATGAAAAAAGAGCCTTTCAAATTATATCAGAAATATCGGAATCGGTACACATTTTAAAACTATTTTCTGCAATAGGACAACTCCTGGAAGGTGATTGTATTAACATCTCTTCTTACAGGTCATTGATTGTGTACAAATGTTTATATAGGGTTGTATGTATGAGTAATGAGTTTGGTTGTATTAGAGATCAGTTTTCTTTGAAGACTCCACTTCCTCCAGCTCTTTCAACGAAACAATAAACGGCTCCCCCGTATCTCCCCCGTTCTGATATCCGGATAAAGATCGTATATCCCAAACCTTCCCCCGTACTTCCTCATCAACCCCTTCCAACAATTCATAAACAATATAAAACGAAGTACTCGGCGACGAAGGATACCCGCTATCCAGCAACTCCTCCCGCGAATACACCCGGGGACCTTTCCCGCTCAGGCGGAAGAGGAGGGAGGCATGGCCCGGGTCGCCTTCTTTGCCGGGACCGTGTAACAACAGGTATCTGACTCCAAAACAAAGTTTTGTATAATCCCTTCAAAAGAGCTTTGAAAACCTCCCTGAAAGAGCCTGTAAAATCTCAATAAAAAGCCTCCGTGAAATCACTCACGGAGGCTTTCATCCTGTCTTATCTCAACATCCTACGGTTTTCTGTCTCTTGTAGTATTTTCATTTGCTGGATAGCTATCCGGTTTAGTTTGATAAGCCTTTCCTTTTGCGGTAGATTCTCATGGATGAAAACTGCATTCAGGTTTTCCATATTAGAGAGGCAGATCAATTCGTTGATCGTTGCGTGATCGCGGATATTGCCTTCTTTTGTGGGGTTTGCTTCGCGCCATTGTTTGGCGGTCATACCGAACAGGGCGACGTTTAAAATGTCTGCTTCATTGGCATATACGAAAGAGGTTTGTTCGGGGGATAGTTCGATAGGGATGAGGTTTTGTTTTATTGCGTTCGCATGGATATGATAATTGATTTTGGATAATTCGCGCTTAACAGACCATTTTAGTTGGTTTTGTTCCTGTTCTTTTAATTGCTGGAATTCTTTCACAATATATATTTTGAATTCCGGGCTTATCCACATGGCAAACTCAAAGGCAATGTCTTTATGGGCGTAAGTCCCGCCATACCGTCCGGCTTTTGCCCATAAGCTAATCGCATTGGTTCGTGCAACAAACTCTTTGACGCTTATTTTGAAGTTATTCAACCCTGACCGATCTTTAATTAAGGCGAATTCGCCATAATTAAAACGGGCATTATAAATCTGCTCCCAGATACCGATAAACTCTAATGTATTTCTGTTTCTTAGCCAATCTGTAACGAAGAAATCACCGTCTTTAGCACGGATCATATCTGTTATGCAGATATAGTCGTCGTTATTGATTTGGATGACTGTTACTTCTGTGTCTTTCACTGTAATTTTCGCCATAAGAATGCAATTTAGTAAGGTTTGGTATTCGATTAATAAGATGAAAGAGGCAAAGATAAAATATTTGTGTATAATCCACTATGTTAGTTAGGGTTATTTCTAATCCGGACAGATAAAAAAGCCCCCGGAATATCCCGGAGGCCTTTCTGCTTTACTTTTTAATTCTTATCCTTCCCACCGGAAGGCTCAGGGATTTTTTCCCGGAACACTTTATTAACCGTTAAAAGCTCCATCTCCGAAGTCTGCTCCGCTGTCAGGGAAAGTTCCTGCCACAGGCGGCACACGTTGAATACGGCATTCTCCGCCCCGTCAAATATCTGAGCAGTAGAGGCTACTTTCAGTAACTCAATAAGTGCATCCTGATAGAGGATAATATCATCTAATTGTGTGGATTCGTTCAATGCTATATAATAACGCTCGTTGTGGTGTATAATCATAGTTGTTAAGGTTTTAAATTTGTTTGTTGATTATACTTCTACTGGTTTAATGATCAGCAGGTTGTTATCTACAATCACATCGACTTTGCAGTCAATCGGGAATCCGGCCTCTTCCAGCCACCTGCCTGATATTCTTAGGAAAGGAACATTCGTTCCCGGTCCTTTGTAATACATTTGGGATTCAGAAGGTCTGTACCTTGACGAGACTGTCAGGATACGCCGATGGATCGTTGAATGGAGAGAATCACTGGCGATGTTTTTCGCCTTGATAGGCTTGCGGGAAAGTTTCTTTTCTTTCGCACTGCTGCTTTTTAAATTGTTCGGCATAATAAAAAGATTAGTAAGATTAATAAAAAAGGCAGGTCTCGCCGAACAATTACTTAAACCATAATAAATTATGGAGCAACAATGTCTCGGGACTTTCACCCGTAAGCCTGCCTCTGTTTCTTTTGAATACAAGAAGTCCATAATAAAAAATATTTATTAGAAATTTAAGTAATTATTCGGTACTACAAATATAGGGAATAGTTTGAAACTACATATATAAAAAGAGCCTTTCTTCTTCCTTTATAAGCCTTTCTTTTATCCCGCAGGGATTATATGTGACTAACCCCGGGATGCACATCCCGGGGTATGGAGGTACACCTTCCCCATAGCCAGCCCCGTAGGGGGTGAATAATAGTTCCCTTCTTGCCCCCCTCCCGGGGCTCGTGGTGGTGGGATGTATCTTTGTGCCGTGGAATGTGCATCCCACGGTTATTTACATGAAATCCCTGCGGGATAGGGCTGTCCGGTGGAGTGTTTGTTTTGGGAAATATCTTTAGGAAAGTTGCTATAAAACTATGGATTAAAAAACATCTCTGGTGTGTAATCGACAAGAGAAGAGTTTGTAGAACATTGTTGCAAATGTATTGACAAGCTGTTTGACAAATATAGCAGATATAAAATTTATAATTAATAAACTAAGGGGTTAATTTTAATAAATATCAGTAAGGGATTAATCCTGTTTAAAACTCATCTTCCTGCGGGGATGCTTGGTTGCAAGGATCTTTTTCTGTTTTCCCGAATTTACATGTGTGTAGATCTGGGTCGTGCTGATTGTGCTGTGTCCTAACAGGTTCTGGATATACTTTATATCCACGTCTTCTTCCAGTAGTAGAGTGGCAAACGTATGCCGGAATGTATGTGGAGTCACCCGCTTGGTAATACCTGCCTTCCGGGTGTATTCCCTTACCATCAGCCGTACCGATTGCGTGGATAGGGGAGCGCCCAGCCTGTTGATAAAAAAGAAGTGCCTTCCTTTTATGTCTGTCATAAACAGCCGGTAATAATCCCGCAGGGCAGCAAGGACCTCGGACTGGCAGATCTGGATCACCCGTTCTTTACTTCCTTTCCCGAAAACTTTGATTTTTCCGCCACGCAGGTCGACTTCCTCCGTCTTCAGGTTGCATAGTTCGGATACCCGTATACCGGTTGCGAACAATAATTCGATTACTGCGATATTACGAACAACGGCTCTAAATGAATAACGTTCCGTATCTGCCAGCTCCTCTTTTTCCTGGTATACCAGCCGGATAATTTTTTTGATCTCACGCATGTTCAGAACGGTTGGTAATGTATAAGGTTCCCGGAAACGGATCTTGATCTTACGGAATGGGTTTATAAAATGGTCATTCTCATACTCCAGGAAATTAAACATAGCTTTGAGGGATGCTATTTTCCGTTTCACTGTTTTGGGTTTAAAAACGGAGATTTCCTGTAAGTAGTTCTTTACATCTTCCTTATTTAATTCATTTACCATTCTTTTCTTCAATAATTGCTTCATAAATGCTGCAAACTGTCCCAGGTCAGTCTGGTATGCCTTTAGTGTTTTCTGGTTCAGGTTTTTTTCATACTGGCAGTGAAACAAAAAAGAGTTAATCACCTTCTCAATCACCATATCAATATTCTCCATAATCTCCTTGTTTAAATTAAGCTGCGAAATAAGATCAAATCTATTAAATGCGGAAAGAACGGTTGTCTTTTTTTGTTTTTGAATGGGTGATAACTATTTATTATGAACCACGAAAATAAAGGTAAAATTGATTTGGAAAAAGTTAAAGAGATGTATAATAATATGCCTATTATTTGGCCGGAAACAGATAAATGGTATAGTTATACATATAAACAAATCGATTCATACATTAAGAGACATATAAAGCAAGAGAATGTTTCTAAAATAAGCAATATAGTCAATATAGGATCCGCTGGTAATGAATATGGTATTCCTGGTATTCACTATCATCTTGATATTGCAGAGGAAAGAATAAAACATTGTGAAAATTTTCATGTTGGGAGTGCAGAAAAGTTACCTTATCCTGATAATTTTTTCGACTATGGAATCTGTGTTGGTTCTGTTATTAATTATTGTGATCCTTTATGTGTTATAAGTGAAATAAGTAGAGTGCTAAAACCAAAAGCCACATTGGTATTAGAATTTGAACAAAGTAAAAGTTTACAATTTTTTGGCACAAAAAAATATAATAAAAGGGCAGAGATTATTCAGTCATTTAATAGTGGTAATAACGATACAATTTGGATATTTTCTTTTGATCATATTAAATCTTTATGCGAAAGTTATAATCTAATTATTGAGAATGTAAAATATTTTCATATAATCTCTCCATTCATCTATAGATGGTGTAAAAGTGAGAGTATTGCAGCTAAATATGTGAATTTAGATAAGTATCTAAATAAGATTCCAATAATTCGGACGAACTCATGCAATGTGTTGATTTCACTCAAAAGGTCCTAACCCAAATTTTAACCGTATCTTACTTATCATTTTAGCGAATGATTTATCCAAAAAACACAATATTAAGATATATAGACCTATAAGTATTAAAGTAAGCCATAAAATATTTATTTTAATATCTAGCCTATGTAAAACTAAAATTAGTACAATTAATAAAACAACAAATACAATAATTAGAATTGTGGCGAATAATAAATGACTTTTAGGCTCAGCAGTAGGTAAAGCTTTGTCAGAAGATGTCGAATATTTGAAAGGATAACCATTTAAAACGACTTGGTCATCATTAATACTTTCCGAAATCTTTTTTAGATTCTCATTCATTAAATTAAGGTTTCGAAGTTTCTCTTCATCACTATCCAGTACTAAAACAGCCCATTCATAATAATAATCATAAATAACAGAAATAATATTAATATAAGCATCCTTTTTTAGATGTTTTATTGAAGAGGCACGCTGATAAATCATCAACAAAGATTCTTTACTGCTTTCAATATTTTTCTCTTCGAGTTGTGGTTGTATATAACAAGCATTTACGACTTTAAAGTTTTCATGTTCATAGAGATTTATCTCTTCTTTTTGAATATGTTGTTCTTCAAATTTACATAATATTTCTTTTGTGATAAAATCATAATCTAAATATAGCTTATCAAAATAATTAATAATTAAGGAATAGAATGAATAAAAAGCACTATTAGATTTATACCTCTCATCTAAAGTAATATAATCAATAATAAGAATTCTTGCATCTTTCATATATGCAATTTCTGCATATCCTATTATTTGTTTATTAGATAGCAATCCAAAGAAAAATAAATCTCCTTTTCTGAATTTTTTAGCCTCTCCCTGAACAAGTTTTGTAATTTCATTGCTGTTCGTTTTTTGTTCATATGGAATGACTTGATTATATATTTTTAGAGCCTTATAAAAGTTTTCACTACAATCTGTAAATCGAATTAGTTCGTAAGATATTTTCATAAAATCAAATGTTTCATAATAAATAGTTATCCGTTATTAAATTCTTGTCTATTCCGTTCGTTTTGTCAGGAGAGTATGGCTTTTTCATTGGTTTCCTAAAAAATACTCTGGTGAGTTAGACAAACACCGTAAAATTAATAAATAAAATTTAAAATAAACGGACTGTTTAGAAGTATTTTTAACACTGGTTGAAAAGTATTTCTTCGGTATCTTTTATGGAGATAGACTTTTTAGTCAATTCGTTTTTTAGAATAATGAGTAAGTTTATGAGATAATGATAATCCAATTTCCTATAGTAATTGCTTTTGCCATTAAACAATAGTTTTCTTCGATGATTTTTTGTTATTTTGTAAACAACAATTGTTATAACCGTATGGCAGGCAAGCGAAATATACAGGTAGATGCAGAAAGGATGAGGAGTTATTCTACAGTCTTTTCCAGTACTTCGTTTGCAAAGCTTCTGGCAACAGATGACTATAGCTTTATAGAAAGTAAAATCCAGCGCTATGATAAAGAGAAGGTTGGGGCGGGAGTTGTGACCTATCTTGATTATATCACTTATATATACAAACAGCTACAACAAAATTACCGGTGTGAATATATCTATAAGAATACAGTGATCAACCAGCTATTACTGAAAAAATATGGCACAAAAGACACGCTGGTGGTTAATGAATTCAAAGTTGGTAACTCTGTAGCCGATCTGGTTTTGTTTAATGGTACCAGTAAAGCGTTTGAAATAAAGACAGAATTAGATAGTGCCCGGAGGCTTGAAAATCAACTTTGTCATTATACCAGGCTCTTTAAAGAGTGTTATATCGTTACCCATGAAAACCTGCTGGATAAATATTCTGCTATTCCGGAAAATATAGGGATACTTGTCATAAAGTCTTGTAAAAACGGGATTAAACTGGAAGAAATAAGACCTGCATTAGCAAATAATTGCTTAGATGCCAGTATGTTAATGCGTAGTATACGGACTTCTGAATACAAGAATATTGTAAAGGCGTATTATAGAGCACTCCCTGCTATGAATAGCTTTAATATGTTTGAGACCTGTTATGGGATGATTAGACGGATACCGGAAGATGAGCTACATGGGTTATTCGTTTCTGAATTAAAAAAGAGACGGTCTAATACAAAAAACCTCCGCTCTTTCCACAAAGAGATCAGGCAGTTATGCCTGAGTATGAACTTATCTCTTTCCGAATACCAGCAATTGGAAAATAAATTGTCGATACCCATAAATATCTAATAGTATGTATTACCCGTATTTAAGAGAAAAGCAGTTTGAGTTATTGGCTTTAAGAGATTTTGCCGATGATTATGGTAAAACTCCATTCGTTAGCCCTATTATAGAGCCAGTCAAATCAGGTTTTAATAGCATGAAACTGGCCATTCGCACACTGATGGAAAAAGAGATGCATTTCTTTTTAATTATTAATCCTCAATGCGGGGAAGTACAAAACCAGCCAGAACGCATTTGTGAGTCATTGCATGTTGAGTTGCAAAACAGGGACTTATGGACACCTGCCTTTGTTGTTACAAACAATAATTACAGACAAATAAGTACGGTTATTGCGGAAAAGGGATACCACCGGGTGATGATAATGTGTAAAGACGGGATACAAAATGGGTGCTCCTCCACAGCATCTGGCAACGGCAGGAAGAGCTAATCCAAGTGGTATTCCTTACCTCTATTTGAGCCGGTCGTTGGAGACAACCATTTATGAAACCCGTTCCGGTTATTTAGATCTTTTATCTGTAGCCCGTTTTAATCCCAAAGGAGAAGAATTGAATATTGTAGATTTTACTATACATCCGAGTATTTTTAATGATGAGCAGGAAAGGGTAGAAATTATGACAAGCCGGCTTTTAAAAGATGCCATAAGCCAGGATTTATCCAAGCCAATGCGAAGGTATGATTCCGAACTGGAATATATCCCTACCCAATTTATTTGTGAGTATATAAGGTATACTACAGGTGTAGATGGTATACAGTTTAACAGTTCATTGCATAAAGTAGGAGTAAATATTGTATTATTTGATCCGGATAAAGTGGAGTGTAAAGTAGTAGAAGTTCATCATGTTTCGGAAGTATTAATCGTGTCGGGGATAAAAGAGGAGTGAAGGGATTTTATTTACCGGAAATATAATATTTATAGGTTTTTGTAGTTTTATCTTTAAAAACTGAATTTTCACGCTTTTCATTTCAAAATGTAATTATTTAATCGACCCTGACAAATGAAATCTAAACGCAATATTAAATTATTTCCTACTGTAAAACTAAATCTAAGTAAATCCGGAACTGGTATGTCCATTGGCCCTAAAGAAATGAATCTGGCATTGGGCTCTAGAGGGAAATATATGAATGATAACCATACTCCTTTTTACCGGAATTATATTTATAATATACCCAATTATCAAGAGATTGTGATAAAAACAAAAAATGTAGATAAAATAACTTCTTCTACTTTTGAAGAGTTACAGGCAATTATAGAAGAGTGCTTTCAGGAAAGAATATCTTTAAAAGCTGAGATTAAAGAACTTCAATCAAAAATATCCTCTGCACGTTTTCTGAATATATTATCTAAAATTTTCATAGTGGGTTTTTTATTAAATGGTTTGATAGAAACTTTCGGGAGAAAAAGGAGTATTTGAAAGAGCTTTTAGAACAATTAGATAATTGCTATGTGAATCTGGATATTTCTGCTACGGAGGAACTCAAAGAAAAATATAATCAATTGTATGATAGCTTTGAAGATGTATGTAAAAGTCACAGGAAATGGTCTGTCATATCTTATTATCACATTAATAGAGTTATAGAGCGTTCTTCTGCAGGTACACATATTAATAGAAAATATGCTATATTTTCTACAAATCCTGATCTTGAAATAATCAGGTCGGCTTTTAATCCATTATCTATAATTAACTCTCATGTAAGTATATATTTATTTCCATCGTTTTTACTTGTAAAAAACAGAAACGATCGATTTGCATTAATAGAATTTAAAGACCTTTATTTTCATTTTGATTCGGATCATTTCGTAGAAGACGGGCAAGTCCCCAAAGATGCAAAAGTTATTGACTATGCATGGTTAAGGTCTAATAAAGATGGTTCGCCCGATTTGAGGTTCAGGGACAATTACCAAATTCCTATATGCCAATATGGTCGGATTGATTTTCAAAGTGCTGAAGGGCTAAATGAATCTTTTCAAATAAGTAGTTACCTCCATACGAAACGATTTGCCGATTGTTTGGAAAGGTATATGGGGGAATTTGTATAATCCCTTCTATACGACTTCCATAAGAGTGAAGCCTATCCCAGATTTCGGCAGTAGAGGCAATCTTTATCAACTCGATCAATCCGTTTTGATAGCGGATAATATCGTCTAACTCTGTGGGATGCCATGTGAATTGGAGTTCACCCCATGGTGCGCTTCTTTAATCTTGGTCTCACTATGGATATGGAGAAAATACGTAATTGTCCCCAACTATCGGTTTCTCTTAATACAGACGATTAGGGAGTATTTGCTACAAGCCTTGAAAAGGAATATGCTCTTATGGCAATCGGACTTGAAAAAGAAAAAGATGAAAATGGTAAATTGCTCTATAATAGTCGTATGATATACGACTGGCTTAACAGAATAAGAAAAATGGGGTCGGAACAACGATTTAAAAAAGATAATCGCAGTATCATCCCTTCCCATACACATGACAACAGGAGATAATAACTAAAAGAACTTCATTCTTATATAACATATAATCAGATAAATGGTTAATAACCAGTAATAGGGCACTCCTATTTCATCCGGGATTAAAAAATGCCTCTGTTTCTTTGTCTACGAAATAAGCAGAGCATCCTCCCATCCCGCGTGTTAATAAAATATCATAGGTATTTTTAATTAAATCGATAAAGTCGGTGGCGTTTTTTACCTGTGAAATAACGAATCCGCGGGATGCCCAATCTTTTGTGGGTCGTATGTTAAGTCTTTTCCCAGATAACACCTATTTAATCAAATTCATGTCCCCAGAATGTGTATACACAACCAATCTGTTTCATAATTTGCTTTGTATTCTAACCAGACAAGGCCGGCGAGGGGTTGCAGGCCTATCACGCTCTTTCCTGTATATAATTACCCTAAAAGGAATCTGGATAATTTCCATAATAAGCGAAAGCTTTTCTCAAACGGACATTAAATTGGCAACTCTGTTTTTACCGTGTCACCCCTTGCGGCATGCCGAGGTGGCGGATGATCATTTCGACCTGGGCGGAGGTGAAGGTGCGGTTGCCTTTTTTCCAGTCTTCAACGGTGAGGGTGGGGTAGAGGGATAGGCTGTTGTTGATCCCGCGGCGGAGCTGGCGGGAGGCAGAGTCGGGTTCTACGTAGGGGTAGTAGATCATGTCGAGCTCGTTGCATTTGTAGCTCCTTATTTCAATGGGTTCTATTTTTATCTTTGTTAGATTTTAGTGTTGGGTTCTCTATTGTTGCTGCTTTTTGCTCATAGCTGACCGGTTTTTTTCATGGTGTATGAATGGGAGTGCCTGTTATTTCAAGCCAGATATACATAGGGCTGGCTTCCAGGAAGCGGTTGAATCCTAATTTACTTTGGTAGTTGAATGGAATAGTGGCAAAGCCTGGTGTCGTTTTCAGATAGATTCTCATGATTATATGCAGGGTATTTGGTTTTTCCGGGAACAAATTAATTAAAAATAATGTAACATACAAGAGTAAAAGAGAAACCAAAACTGAGGGCGATATTAAAATATTACAATTTAAACATATAAAATAGTAAATTATAATTGTATTTTTGAGACAACTCAATAATTATAAAAACAATGAAAACCCCTATACAATACCCAAAAGAAATAATCAAAGACATAGCCGGAGAGATCGACATAGGTATGATCTGTTTACTCACTACCGACACATTGGAAGTGGAGTCTGTTATGGGTACAAGCTACACCGCTTCTGTACAAAGCAGGGAAAACCATATCCGCATTGAGCCAACCGAATCATGGCAATCATTTAAGATCATGGAAGAATTTATTGAAACGTGTATTCCGGATCACGACTCAATCAAAAACCGTCTTTGAAATGCCATATCCCGCCACAAACCTTTCCAAAACTTCAAACTTATCATAGATAACAGTCAGTACCGGCAGAACTGGTTCGACTTTAAACAACTATGGCTGGAGAAGTACGTAGTAGAACAATTATCCATTTTAGAAGAAAACAATAACGAAGATGAAACTGACACTGAACAACTTTGAACAGCTCATTAATGAAAAAATAGTAAAACGCGGACGCAATTATTTCAATAACGGATATGTAACAGATGTTGAAGAGACTGAGGAAGGAGAATTTGAAATAATAGTGCAAGGCTCAGATACTTATTCCGTCAACCTTACCATAGCAGGAGAGGTGGTCACGGATTTTTATTGTGACTGCCCTTATGATGGTGGACCCCTATGTAAACATATCGTTGCTGCCTTATTCTATTTACAGGAGGATAATATAGAAACCTTCAGCCTTCCTGCAAAAAAACAGCAAAACAAACAGAAAGCGAAATTCACCAGTCAACAAACAGAAGAGCTTTTGGATCTTTTATCCCATGATGATTTAAAAATATTTGTCCGCGACCTATTTGCAAATGACAAGAAACTCAGGCAATTATTTATAGCCAGATATATCCAGCTATCGTCCCCTGTATCGAAAGAACTATATGCAAAGAAATTGCAGGCATTAGTAAAAGCGCACACTGATAAAGATGGATTTGTGGGCTATAGGGAAACAAGGGGGCTGGCAAAAGCAATTCAGGAAATAGTTGAAGATGTAGAAAAAGAACTACAAAACGGACAAATACAACCCGCTATGCAGGCAGCGTTCATGCTTGTAGAAGAAGTAGTAAAGCTGTTTTACTATGTAGATGACAGCAATGGGGAGATCGCTGGTTGTATTTGTTATTTATTCGAGATCCTTGAAACGTTAACTACCATGGAACTGGATGATGCCCTCCACGACAAACTATTTGACCATCTGACCACCCTGTTTGAAAAAAGACTCTCCACGACTGGGACTGGCATTTCGAAACCATAACCCTGGCTATCAAACTGGTAAGAACACCCCGAGAAAAAGAAAAGATCCAGACTCTCCTTACTCAAATAAAGCCTTCAAAGACCAGGGACTGGGAGTATGAACAAGCCCGGGAATTGATGTTACAACTTATCAGAAAAACGGAAGATCCTGAAGCTGTAATTCAGTATATGGAAAATAACATTTCAAATACAGAGTTTAGAGTTGAATTAATAGAAAAAGCTATACGTATCAAAGATTATGAAAAAGCAAAAAACTTGCCCACGAAGGAATAGCCAAAGACGAGAAGGATGCTCCAGGCTTAGTTGACCAATGGCAGGGATATCTATTATCAATCTATCAGGAAACCAAAGACATTGAGAATACGATCCGGCTGGCACAGTATTTTTTAGTTCATTCAATCGGGAGATTTCATCCCCTGGAATACTATTATAATATATTAAAACCATTAATTCCTACAAACCAATGGGATAACTACCTGGATAACCTCATTGCCGGGATTAAAAGCAAAGGACGTTGGTATGATTATAGCCGTATTTTCCAATTGTATGTATTAGAATCATCCTGGGATAAACTATTGGAATTACTCCGACAAAACATTAGTTTAGAACATATTACCCAGGCAGAACCCTATTTATCTGCTCCATATCCGCATGAACTGGCCACCCTATACAAAGAACAGATACTGGCCTATCTTGAAAAGAATGTAAGTCGATCACACTATCAAAGTGCCTGCCGGTATATACGCCGGATGATAAAGCTAGGAGCCCATTCAATAGTTACAGAACTGGTAAGAGAACTCAAGAACAAATATCCAAACCGTAGGGCTATGATTGAAGAATTGAATAACCTTTAAATGTGTAAGAACTAAAAAAGCCCCCGGAACAACTCCGGGGGCCATTTTAAGATAAACAAAAGAACAAACCAATTACACCGCATGCGGCCTGTCACAGATCTCCGCCACTTTCTTCACCTCAATCTTCCTGAAAGAAAGCAACTCAGGCGTATCCCTCAGCATCGTACCCGGTGTAAAAATGATCCGTGGTCTTTTAAACATACCCGGATGGAAATCCGCCGGATCTTTCACACTCTTACTTCCCGCAATGGTACGGAACGAACCAAATTCACCCAGATGGATCGTATTCCCATTCGCCAGATGCTGCTTCATATGGAAGATCAACCCTTTGATCACACAAAATACATCCCCCGCCGTAGCCGAAGTATATCCCGAGATCAGTTCACACAACGTACGCAGGCTTACCCGCTCATTCGAACGAACCTGACCATATAACAACGTATCACCCTCCTGGGCACCTTTGCGCATATCCAAACGGCGCACTAAATGATATTTCAAAGCCATAATATAAAAGATTAAAAGTGGATAAATAAGAATAGAATTTAAATCGTATGCGGAAGCTTACAAGGATCTTCCTCCTCAATAAAGGTCTGCTTCTCATAATGCACATGCTTCCGTACATGCTTGATCAGCCTGTTACCCGGACTATACACAATCCGCCCCTTCCTGAACATAGCTGCTGAAAACGCTTCCGCATCTTCCACCCCGGGACTACCAGCCGACATACGAAAGTTACCCAGATCACCCAGCTCCACAATATTCCCTTTTGCCAGGTTCTGGCGCATCAACATCAGCAACCCATCCAGCACCACCGAAATATCCCCTTCGGAAGCCGTAGAAAGTGCAGAGATCGATTCACTCAACTCATCAAGTGTAATACGGTCGCCCGCCCGTATCTGTCCATGATATAACTTAGCATCCGCAGATGCCTCCTTGCGTAAATCCTTTTTACACACAACATGATACTTTAAAGCCATAATAGAAAAGTTTAATAATTAATAGATCATTTTATTTCAAACCTCAGGTAAAGCCCTCCATTCATTCTCACCCTTTCCGGACAGGACTTAAATGAATCCTCAAAACCACCACTCAGCCTGATAAAACAAAGGTACGACACCCCACAGGCCTCCCATCCACTTAGGGCGACTTACGGGGACATAATGCACTATAAAGGTGTTTATGTCTTTTAACCTGCCCGAATATGCCTGAATCAAACAGTAAATAATAGTATCTTTATTACAACCCCTATCCATAATCCCAGCAGAACCCATCCTATACACCAGCATTGTATGTTATACAATACCTCCCAACCTATAGAACTATACTGCATTTATATTATTTTTGTCACCATAACCATTTACAAACCATAAACTTTAGCTATGAAACCTATGTATCCTTATCATTTTCCTCCTGACCGGAGCATCTATAATCATTCCCGGCTCAAAGAAATACCCCTGATCATCTTCCTGACGTCAGGAAGATGATCGGATGATTCAAGTATTTGATAGTGAGTCTATTGATTGTGGATTGGTCCGGTTTTATTTTTATTTTTCCCTAAATAAATGGTAGAAAAATAAATGATCTCTATAAATACAATACCAATATTTTACTTAATAATAACCATAAATCTTATTTGTATGAAAACAGAAGAAATCAAACAACTCGTTAACCAGTTTGAAGCAGCCGTAACAATTTACGAAGGAGTCGAATGCTGGAGTGCCCGTGACTTACAGAAACTATTGGGCTACACCAAATGGGAGAACTTCGAAAAAGTAATCGACAAAGCCAAAGAATCATGCCTGCAGGCAGGTGAAAAAATAGCCGAACATCTTCCTGACGTCAGGAAGATGATCAGGGTTGGTAAAGGTGCTGAAAAAGAGGTGGTTGACATCCTTCTTACCCGCTATGCCTGCTACTTAATTGCACAAAATGGGGATAGTAGAAAGGAAAAAATTGCTTTTGCCCAAAACTATTTCGCAGTCCAAACCCGTAAGGCTGAGATCATTGAGACCCGCCTGCTCGAATACGAACGTGTAAGGGTAAGAGCCAAATTAAGCCAGACCGAAAAACAGCTCTCCGGTATCCTGTACGAAAGAGGCATTGATAATAAAGGATTTGGCATCATCCGTTCCAAAGGCGACCAGACCCTCTTCCGGTTATCCACCGCCCAGTTAAAGAAGAAAATGCGTGTACCCGAAAACCGTCCCATTGCTGATTTCCTCCCAACGATCAGTATCAAAGCCAAAGACCTGGCAGCCGAAATGACCGGCCTAAACGTCCAAAGCAAAGACCTCTACGGCCAGAAACCCATCGAAAGCGAACATATTGATAACAACGAAGCAGTGCGCGGTATGCTGATCGAAAGAGGGATCATCCCCGAACATCTCCCTCCGGCAGAAGATGTAAAGAAGGTTCAACGAAAACTCAACCAGGAGGAGAAAAAGTTGTTTAAGAAAAACACGTAAATAAAAAGCCTGATTACTGCCCTATACCAGCATAAACCTCCAGATCCTCCTTTATTTTGATGATTTCCGGATAACTCTCAAACCGGATATAATTATTTAAAATATCCTCAAACCTCTTCGTCTGATTAAAAAGGGCAGTAATCTTTTCCCTCTCTCCGGCAAGTTCAAGCCTTCCCCGTTCTTGTGTCAGCAGATGATCACAAACCTTTTTCCCGATTTGGCAGCAAAGAGCATATAAGTTATGACCACGGATGTATAAGAAAACATTCTCTTCCGTCACACTTTTTGCGATAAGTGACTCCTTCACCTTAGCAATATCAAATTCTGCAAAATCCCTCTTCAGCTTTTTTCCTTACTACTATTAGGGATTTAATTCCAGGCTATCAAAAAAATTGGTTTTAAGATCTGCTGCCACAACAGAATAAGGATAGTCAGCTTTAATCAAATTATAACCAATAACTAAAATACCCCTAATCTTAATATCTTTTTCCTCATACAAAGAAGCTATTATTTCATTAATAATTGAATTTCTTTCTTCTTTTTCTATACCGAGATAAGGATAACCTACGATAACATACTTTCTTCTTTCCGGCCCACAATATAAAATTATCCAATTATGTTCTAATTCACATTTACCCTTTAAAATCCTTCCTACTAACTCCTTTAAACTTTTCTCAAATTTTATTTGGTCTTCTTTTGGAACATGTAAAAGAATGTATGAAGCTGTAAGCCACACTTTAGAATGTCTCTCAAGAGTATAAAGAAGGTCGTGCCAATATTTTGTTTTTTCTAAAGTTGGTTTTTTAACTTGAATTCCCCTTTCTTTAGCCGTAAAATAAGGATCTAAGTCTTTTGCATTTAATGTAAAGCTAAAATGAACTGACTTATCAAATTCAGTTTCTCCGATATTAAATCCATTTTCTAAATAAAATGCGAATAAGTCTATTTCATCACCATCAAAGTTTAAATGGGCTTCAAACTCCCTTCTCCTTGATAAATAATGTATTTTTTCAGATTCTAAAGCAAGAACCTCAAATATAACTTCCAAATCTGTAAGGCTGATAGATGGAGCCAATTCTTCTAATTTAAGAGAGGTTATTTTTGCATTAATTATTTTTTTTAGGTTACAACCGATAGCCCCTAAATTTGAAAGGGTTATACCAAGTGGTATATAATATTTAATTTTGGAACTATCAATTTTATTTTTTATTCCAGATTTAGTTTTAAATTCAATGATTCTTTTATTTTGTTTTAGATAATTCTCAAAGCGTATAGCTTGTTCAGAAGGCGCAATAATTAAATCTTTTAATGTTTTAGATAATCGATCTGTTGCTCCCCGTTTTGCAGGAGATGAAACTGTTCCTGATTTACATTCTATAATTATAGCAAAATCTTCTATTAAAACAATTATATCATTCTCAAATTCCTTATTTGTTATAGGACATTTCCATATACTTCCTGTTAATATTTGAGCTTTTGAAAAGGATGTTCGAAATAATCCCTCTACCTTACTTTCAAGATACTTCCCTTTTTTTGAAATGTACTCTGTTTTTAATTTATTATCTGTTGAAATAAATCTTTCAACTAAATCCATTCCAAGATGACTAAACATATGACCAATAGCAGAAAAATATTTATGATTCTCTATTTTGATAAAAGGTTTGGAGTGGATAGGATTATCAAGGAATATAAAATCTTTATTTATATCAGCAAGATCTCCAAATTTATAACTAACTTTATCTAATATCTTAGAAATTTCATTGTGAGCTATTTTTCCTGATAAATAGTCAAAAATTTCAGAAACATTATGAGTAAATGCCTTATATAAAAAGCAATCTGAATGAGCCAAAAGTAAACATTTTAACCTTTTAGCACTTTTACCGCATTTTATCCAGAACTCTTCTCTTTCTGCCTTATTTATTTTTTCAACCGTGGGGAAACACTCCTCATACTTATCAATTATTTCATTATATCCTTTTGCTTTTACAATTAAAACGGTTTTCGCCCTATGGTCATTTACCTTTTTTTCTGTTAGTCCGGCAAGAGCAAATAAAATATCAAGAAAATCTTTAGCCCTAAATGCAAGGGTCTCAAAAAACTCACCTTCTATTAAACCAGCTAACTCATAGGCGACATTTTCCATTTGACTCACATATGCCCAATTTCTAATAGCTATAGTACGTCCCATCATTTCTGCTCTTAATAAGATGGCTCCTATCTCATCTTCATTCTTAGCTCCTTTTACTAAACTTAAATTTGTTGAAGATTGAGAACGGCAAAAATTACTAACAGTAGATTTGAAGTTATCAATGTCATGATTTAAAGGCTTCAATGAAAGACATCTTTGTTGCTTTAATGAAAGACATTGTAAAATTTCAAGAAAAAAAGGAGGAAAATCAATACAACCATTAATGGCCTCCTCATCTAATCCTTCAGGTTGCATTGTAAAATAATACGAACAAAATGAACACAAATATAACGGATCATATTCTTCGAAATAAGTAAGTAGCTTTTTATATTCAGATTCGAATGTAACCGTTGCATCATTTCCCATTTTTGTCAAAACTTCTATCCTTAAATCGAAAGGAATATCTTCCGGTAAAGGATTACGCATTTGCACATACTCACTTTTTACAACTTCATATGGCTTGGGATTACTTTTCTTATTATTTTTCTTTTTAATTTTTCTGTTTCTACTTTTAGGCATGAGCAAAAAAATGTATTGTTAATTAGGGAAAAATATATAATTTTAATTTACAATATATTTATTATATGAGTCTAAATGTTCTATATGTAACTTATTCCCGAATATTTAATTCAAAATCCAAATTAAATTTATCACTAAATTTCTGGGTAATGTTGTAGGCATTTCTCCAACCTCCACATGCTACAGGAGATAAAGCGATTGTTATTACTACTATATTATCTAATGTCAAAAATAAATTATCAATAAACTTTTCAAAAACTTCTTCTGTTAAATAGAGAGAATACTCTCCTTCATCGTTATCATTCCAAAAATAATCTATGTCAATATTGACAATCCACTTCCTTTCATTAGTAATAATATCAGGAAAACCATTTAAATTTATATTCCCATCAATTTGTAAACTTGTACCTATTGGTCTTTTTTCTTCCACAAATTCATGACAACAGAAAATATTTTTCTTAAACCAATTTGGATATACGTCAAAAATATTATAGATATAATTGTCCCAACTGAAAAGAGGCAAATCCGGATTTTGACGTCTAAGACCTAAATAATTTTCTAATGACATATCTTTGACTTCTAATATTTGTTGTGCATTCTTTTTTCCTGCTGATAATAAATCTGTATGTTTATCTATGTGTAGAAAGTTATATTCTTCTTCCGGAGATAATTCTTTCAACCAACAAAAGCCTGCAGCCAAATGATTATCCATAATATACACGTTTGTACCTTTATATAAGAAGTTTAGTTTATAAGAACTATTATATATACCATTATAAAGTTCCTTTGTCAATTCTTCGGGCGATTCTTTTATCCACATATCATTATTATTAATCCAAAATTTGCACTATAAATATATATTTACATCTCATGTTCTATAATATTAATTAAAGCTTTAAATCCATCTAGTCCCTGTATATTAAGATATAATTTTATTGCACTAATATTCATCGCTTCTACAGAACAACATGCTTTTTCTGAAAATATTTTTCCATATGTATGATGGTCTACTACACCTACTCCACTTAAAATAGTTGGGATATGTATATTATATTCCTTATATAATCCTTCTTGCACCATTCTATTCTCATAAACTTCTTTCTCTGGCGGTAATGAACCTGGTAGCTTAAAGAGTCTATTCATTTTATCCTCTCCCACATCCGCATCCCGTATTCCAATTGCATTTATATCCATCTTATCGTTAAGAAGTTTTACAGTATTTGCTACGACTTCCTTATCTCCTATGAAAGAAATATTTAATAAAGGTAATAACTCCGGTTTTATCTGACGGATAGCTTCTTTTAATTTTAAAGAGGCAAATTCATCTTCAACACAAATTGTTAAAGTCTTAGAATTACCATCAGATAAAATAGATTTTACTCTATTTCCGGAGACTCTATCCAAAACTTTAACTTCCTGATATACATCCCGAAGTATTAATTTTCGACCTTCCGGAGGTAGTGCATTAATTATTATACTAGAGTGAGTTGTCAGTATAATTTGATGATGTTTTCTATTACAAACATCCATCAGATATTTAACAAATTTATATTGTGCATCTTCATGTAAAGAGATTTCTGGCTCTTCTATTATGAATAGGCTTTTATCAGGCTTATTCTCTAACATATCTATAAAATATAGTAGTCTTCCTTCTCCAAAACCCATGTGATTTTCAGAGTAAACATTATTATATTTCTGTACTAGTCCTACTTCTTTATTTTTTTCTCCATCTGTTATACTTTGAAATGCAATTTCTTTATATTGGCAATTTAAAATTGAAGAGGCATAATTTCTGATTTTATCTGAGATTATTCGCTTACTTACAGGAACAGTTATTTGCGAATTATAAATACTAAAATCAGTACGTTCGACTTTTGGTACAAATAATAGTACACCTATATAAAAACCATATTTTACAGGTTGATTACTATAGTCAGTCCAACCTCCTTGTTTTTTCCTTGAGATTTTACATTCATTTTCTATATTACATCCATCTTTCGATGAACGTCCCACGATATAATGATATTTAACTGATGCATCTTCTGAGAAAGGATTGGGGTCAAGTTTATTTATCGGAAAAAAGAACTGATATAACGTCTTCTATAATCTTTTATTTTAGGTTTTGGTTCTTTAAAAGCACAAGCTATAAGTTGAGCGATTGTACTTTTTCCTGCACCGTTTAAACCACTAATGGCAGTTATAGGGTATTCAAAATCCATGCTTAAATTTGATATACCACGAAAGCCACTAATTTTTATCTTTTTTATTACAATACCAAAATTTGAATAAACATGCTGTGATTTAAATTTATTTAATAATTTTTTCCTGATATCAGCCATAATATATGATTTTTCCAAGTTTGTATTAATAGTTAAAGAAAATACCTTCATCATATTTCATGTATTCCTTCGATGCGAAACCTTTACACCATAAATGCACTATTACCACTATAAATATTGCAATTATAATAACGGATAATACATATAATATTCCATAGGAATAATTACAGGTCGCATTGTATATATCTTTATATCCAAGGAAACATATAATAAATAACCATGCTAATGAAATAACAATACTTACAGTTTTATTCAATTTCGATACAGAATAAGGAAAGCTTTTTAAAAGCTTATAAGGAGGGTATTGTGGTACTTTAACTAAACCATAAATAGGTGTACCATATCTCATAGTAAGAAATTCAATATTCTTTTCCCAGTTTTCCTGCCAATATTTACTCCCTTTATTAACAAAAAACCATATTACAGACAAAAAATATCCCAGAAATGCAAGTATATATTTCAGCTCATTATGGCAACTAGATAAAACAGTATAGAAGCCAATAAAAACAGCACCTATAAAAAGAGCAAAATAATTAGCTCTTTTCCAATAAAGTTCTATTTCAAATTTACGTGTTTCCAGAGCAATATCAATTACTTCTTTTAATCGTTTTTTTCCTCTCTATCTGTAAAATCAAACTTCTCAAAGTATTCATTAGGGTTACAAATTTTCTTTTTCATAATAGTTATAATATATAAATAAAGTTAGTGTGTTTTTATTCACAATCTGCTTTCAGTGATTAAATTTCAATGCCTATACACATTATTCAAATATAGAACTTATTTTTATATTTGTTAGCCAAAATATCTAAATAAAAAGATAGAAACCAATGTTTAAGAGATATTTATTCGTGTTATAATCCCATTTCTCTAAATACATCTAATTATTTATCTTTTGAGATAAAAATATTCATAAACGAGTACACTATAATTCAATTGTTGTCTTAAAATTCAAACCTATTCCCTATCTTTGCATTACCGAATAGTTTTTAATAATTAATAATTTTACTAACATGTCATTAGTATATCCTAAAGACACAGAGGCAGGCTTACGGGTGAAAGTCCCGAGACTTTTTTGGTGGCATAAATTATTATGTTATTATAAACTGTTCGGCGAGACCTGCCTTCTTTTATTAATCCTATTAACCTTTTTATTATGCCGAACAGTTTAAAAAGAATTACCAAAAAAGCGAAGGAAAAGAGATCTTCCGGTAAAAAACCAATCCAGGCGAAAAACATCACCAGTGACTCACTCCATTCCGTCATCCACAGGCGTATCCTGACAGTCTCGTCAAGATATAGACCGTCTGAATCTAAAATGTATTATAAAGGCCCGGGCACAAATGTACCTTTCCTCCGGATCTCAGGCAGATGGTTGGAAGAGGCCGGATTCCCGATCGACTCTAAAGTAGATGTGATTGTAGATAATCAGCTGCTGATCATTAAACCCGTAGAAGTATAATTTGTAAACCACATGTAAACCTTAACCCTATGATCGTATTACAAAACGAGCGCTTCTATATTGCGCTGGATGAATCTACCGAGTTAGATGATATCATCCGCTATCAGAAAGCACTGATCGACATCATGAAAATTGCTTCTACCGCCGAGATTTACCAGTATGCAGGAGATTCCGTGTTCCATCTTTATAGTTTGTTGGACGAACTAACGCTTACACCCGGGCAGGGTGAGGAGATCGGACAGTCGGCGATGAAGAGAATATTCCGGGAAAAAGATGACAATGAAAATCAGTCATACGCTTAAAATAAAAGCCTTCGGGGGATTCGCTCCCGGAGGCTTTTTCACTTTACTATGAATAAATATTTCCATTTCCTATCTCA